>Ga0209075_1000011_pt1 | contig 122330 bp, 91 predicted proteins | sample Stecom2011_FD_187523 | JGI IMG/M metagenome (GOLD analysis project Ga0209075, IMG submission 187523) | Agricultural soil microbial communities from Utah to study Nitrogen management - Steer compost 2011 (SPAdes) (version 2) | ecosystem: Environmental > Terrestrial > Soil > Agricultural land... | reverse complement strand
GGGATGCGTGCCTGGAATGTGGGATGTGTTTGCGAAAAAATAGTTCATCTTTGAAAATTTATAACTTTTAACTTCTCTCTTTCTACTTTTATATCGTATGGATTGCCACGGGCAAAGCCCTCGTCATGGCGGAGAGGATCTGTTTTTAATGTTTTTATTTTTAAAAGAAAAAGAACCCTAAATATAGGGTTCTTTTTACGGGATGGACGAGGCTTGAACTCGCAACCTCCGGCGTGACAGGCCGGTGCTCTAACCAAATTGAGCCACCACCCCTTGATGGGCGATAACGGATTCGAACCGCTGACCCGCTGCTTGTAAGGCAGCTGCTCTGAACCAGCTGAGCTAATCGCCCTTTTTTTTGCTTTTACCCATCCATAAGATTCCTACGGGAATCACTACTAAATAGGCAAATACTAAAATAATAGGGGCAACTGTCAGAGACAATGGATTGTTAGGACCCGGACCTTGAGCTAAAAGCACAAAACCCAGTGCTAACAAAATCATTCCAACTAGCATGATTAAAATAGTTTTTTTATTTTTCATAAATTCCTACTAGTCACCACCAAATTACAGACCAAATATATTAAGTCTCTTCCTCTTTGTCAATACTTTTTGCAACTATTTTTCTTTTATGGATTGAATTCTATAAGATTATTAAGAAAATTTGTTTTAAAGGGCTTGAATGCTTTAAACGCGTTTGTTTTTGACTGTGTTTCTTAAGGAGATTCCGTTTGAAATGATTGCCTTAGGGATTGTAATGGAAATCCTTTTTTGTTGGTGCGTGTCTAGTTTTTTTGTTAGGCTTTCAAACAAAAAAGATTGGAGTGGAAAGCCCGACCCGCCCTTCTGTCTTTTTATTTTGCTTTTCGAGTTCATGTTTGGCGATTTCATTGCAAAATAAGGGATTGTCAATATGAATAAGGGCGGGGAAGGCCATTGATTTACAAAAGCTGTTTTATAGTTTGATGCTAAACTTTATTTTTGAGAGGGGTATTTTACTCTGGTGTGAAAAGTGCCGTCTAGGCTTAATAAAAAGGCTTTTTCGAGTTTGGCTAGGTCTTTGACGCTGAGTTCTGTTTCGCTAAACTGGCCCTCTTTTAGTCGCAAATCGATGGTGTTTCGAATCATTTCGGCTAATTTTTCTGGAGAGGCTCCTTCCATGGCTCGGCTGGTGGCTTCTATGGAGTCTGCCAGCATGAGTATTGCGGTTTCTTTGCTTTGAGGTTTGGGACCTTTGTACTTGAAGTCTGATTCTTTGATTTCTCGGTCGGGATGGAGTTTTTTTGCCGCATGGTAAAAATATTGTGCGGTGGTGGTGCCATGATGTTCTGCGATAGAAGAGGCTACCAAATCTGGAATATTGTATTCTTTGGCTAGGCTAAGCCCCTGTTCTACATGAGAGGCTATGATTTTCATGGATTGATAGGGGTCCAAACTATCGTGTGGGTTGATGCCGTTTTTTTGATTTTCGGTAAAAAACTCTGGTCTTAAGGTTTTTCCAATGTCGTGATACAAGGCCATGACTCGAACTAATAAAGCATTTGCTCCTATGTATTCTGCGACTTTTTCGGCTAAATTTGAAACTTGTATGCTGTGGTGAAAGGAGCCCGGCGCAAGCTCTGAAATTCGTTTCAAAGCAGGTCGGTTAAAGTCTGACATTTCCATTAAGCTTAAAAAAGTGGTGATGCCAAAGAGTTTTTCGGCTAGGTGAATGAATAATACAGAAGCTAATGCTGTACAAAGCACAAGATTTAAGGAGCCTGCTATAAACGAGGTGTAAAATACATCGAATGCAAGTCTGTTTCTAAGTAATAGATTAATCACTAACATCAAGGCAAACATAGTGACCCCAAATAAGATGCCCCACGCAAATTGTGCCCGATACCGCATGCGTGCTAAAAAGTTTATGGTCGCCCAACAGACAAAAAATGAGGATATCATGACAGTGAGGTCGTAACCGCCTAAAAAACTTAAAAAAACTGATGAAAATAGAGAAAAAATAAGCCCAACACGACGGTTGAAGAGGACTGTGGCAATGATTGGTCCTAAGCTAAACGGATATATCCATATCAGATCAACTGTGTCTGGAATAATAGATTGTCCTTGAGCTAGTTCTCTAGATATGCGGTGGAATAACCAATAAAGAATGAGTTGAAAGGCAAGTAAAGAGATGATTGCCCATATATGCCTTGTTTTCTTGATCAAATGTGTGCCTGCAAAGACTAAGAAAAACAAGAAAAATCCAGAGACTATGCTAAATAGTAAAAGGGCTTGCCCATAGGGTGCAGTGAGGGCTTTGTTGCCAGCCTCTTTTTGAAGGCTTTGTTGTAATGCTTCGATCTTTTCTAAAATTTCTTTGGTAATGATTGAGCCTTGAGCAACTATTTCTATCCCTTTGGGAACCATTCCCTTGGATAGGTGTACTTGATCTTTTGCGTTTTTTTGACGAAGTTTTGTTTCTTTGTCTAAGTAAAAAATATTGGGTTCTGTGAATACATATAAAACTTCATAAAACGCACTCTGTAAACCTTGGTTTTTGGGGAATGCTATCTGAAGTTCAGCAAAAGTTTCATCGATTCGGTGTTCTTTGGGTTGAATTTGTGCCACTTCTATGATGATTTCAGAGTTTCCTTTGATTAAAGAGACGTTGGAATTAGTGTAAGTGATAAAAGGAATGTCTGGGGCGTTATAATTGTCTTTGAATAATTTTAATGTGGTTTTATTGTTGGTGATTAAAGTGTTAGAAACCCCTTTTTCTAACATTTTTTGAAAAGCTGCATACAAGGAGTCTCTGGCTTTGTTTTCTACACTTAGTTTTTGAATGGCTGTGGTAGAAAGTTTTTGTTTTAATGAATCAAAAAGTACTGAGGTTTGTTTGGTGAGTGCTTGCACAGAATCCATGTCGGTGCTTTTTTCAATGTTTTGTTTTAAGATGCCATAAGTATTGATTTTTGATAGAAATTGCTTTAGCGTTTTTAAGATTTTCTCCGTTTCGTCGGGATTGAATTCAAAAACAGCATTGACTTTTTCACTGGCTTTTTGCCTTTCAACTTCTAATTCTTGCTCTGTCTTGGGCACCTCAAATGATATGGGTGCAATGAGAGTCCTAGCACTGACTTCTCCTAAATAAGGTGTTTCTGCTTTTTGTGCCAGTTCTTTGTCTGGAAACAAAAGTACCGCCAAGAGAGATACAAAAACCCACCCCAAGATTGCAGAGATTTTCATTGGAGTGAGTTTCATGAGCATTCCTTTTCGCTTTCGTAAGCATTGATGATTTCTTTGACTAAACGATGCCTTAAAACATCGCTAGCATCTAATTCAATGTGGGCTATCCCTTGTATGTTTTTTAATAAACGAATAGCATGAATAAAACCAGATTCTAAGCCTTTGGATAAATCAACCTGTGATGGATCTCCAGTGATAATGACCTTACTATGATTCCCTAATCTTGTTAAAAACATCTTCATTTGAGCCACCGTTGTATTTTGAGCTTCGTCTAATATGATGAAGGTCCGTTTTAGTGTGCGACCACGCATATAGGCCAAAGGAGCCACTTCTATGGCACCAGTTTCTTGATATCGCTTTAGCTTTTCTGCGGGCAATAACTCACTCAAGCTATCGTGAATTGGACGCAAATAAGGGGCAATTTTTTCTTTAAGATCTCCTGGTAAAAAGCCCAATGACTCCCCCGCTTCTACTGCAGGACGCACTAAGCAAATTCGTTCCACTTCTTTGTGCTCTAGGCTAGCCACTGCAAGAGCTACTGCCAAAAAAGTTTTACCCGTGCCCGCTGGTCCTTTTGCAAATACAATATCATTTTGCTCCACAGCTTGTACCAATTTTTTTTGATTGATGGTTCTTGGGCTCACCGCAAATCCATAACGATTTTGCAGTATAGACTGGCCTACTACACTTGGGTCTTGAAGTGTTTGGAGTGCTTTGGGCTCTAATAAACGCCGCAACCAGTCCTCTGTGATGACTTCACCTCTTTGGGCAGAAAACTTCATTTGGTCTAACAAACTAAGCGTAGCTTGTATGTTGCTGTCTTTACTTTTGCTTTCAATAAAGAGACCTGGAAGTCTGGTTTGAATAGACACCAAAAAACGAGTCTCTAGTATTTTAAAGACTTTATCGTTTTCTCCAGCGATGAGTTGTTTTAAATCATCTGCAATGGGGTATCGTATAGACTTACTCATCTCCTGATTGTTGTTCTACAGGTATGCCTAGTTGGTGTTTGGCCTCAAAGATTTCTCGACGAAGCTTGTGGTTTTCTTCGGTGAGTCCTATCGCCTCTTTTTCTGCGTCTTTTAGTTCGTTTTTATTCACGACTGTTTGTTTGGCTCCACCATCGCCACCACTAGTGCCACTACCATCGTAATCTCCATGGTCACCGCCTCCACCAGAAGAACCTGCACAAGCAGTAAAGAAAATAACAATGCTAACGACAAAGAAAAGTTTCCATTTTTTTAAAAAAGACATTATTTAAGCTCCATGCTAGTCTGTGTTGCTTTAAAATATATATAGAAGAAAAAATAAAAGGTAGAAAAAGCTAAGTTTTTTCTTAATGAACAAGAACAATGCCCTTTTAAGTGAATATTCTGAAGTATTTATTTCTGATTTTTTGAATAATCCTGTAAAAACTTACCGAAAGCGACGAGAAAACTTGCTTTCTCACTTGGATTCTTTTTGCGTTTTTGCTGGAGTTTCTATTGAACCTGGACTCGATGAAACTTTTAGTTCTGTGTGGACTCGGTTTATTCAAGACCCTGCCTTTTTGTTTTTAACAGGAATAAATCAAGTGGGTTGTTATTTGTTGCTAGACCCTTTGGCTCCAAAAAAAGAAGATCAAGAGATTTTATTTATCCCACCCAAAAACGCAAACAAAGAGTTTTGGCTAGGGAAACGCATGGGGTATGAAGCGGAATTAGAGGATTTGAAATCTTTGACGGGTTTTGAAAACATTTTGCCCAATGGTGCTTTATGGGGGAAAATTCTAGACTTGAGTGAGAGGTCTAAGACTCCTGCAAAGGCATATGCTTTTTTTTATGATGCTATTCATACAGACCACAATGCGAAGTTTGTTCAAAAATTAGAAGATTTTTTACCCGATTCTATGGATCTAAAAAACATTGCCGATGTGCACCTAGACTTGAGGATGAGCTTAGATGAAGAGAGGGTGACTCTGGTTCAAAAAGCCCAAGCTATTTCCAAAGATGCTTTTTTATCTATTTTAAAAAACATGGGTTCTTATAAAACAGAAAGAGATTTGTCCTTACAACTCAATTTGGCACTGCAACTGCAAAGTGATGGAGATTTAGCGTTTCCTACGATAGTTGCAGCCGGTAAAAATGCGTGTAGTTTACATTATTCAAAAAAAGATGAGCCTTTGTGTCTTGGTGACTTAGTTTTATTGGACTTTGGTATTAGAGTGAACACCCAACATAGCGATATTTCAAGGACTATCCCTATATCTGGCGTTTTTAATCCTTTGCAAAAACTCCTTTATAATATCGTTTTGGACGCTCAAGCCTTTCATGAGGCTCAAGTCAAACCTGGTTTTAGTTTGGCTGAACTAGACCCTCTGGTTTGGGATTTTATTATCCGCGAGTTAGAAAATCGTTTGGTGAAAAAAGGTGGATCCTATAAATTGTTATACGATAAACGGCCCCATGGAGTGAGTCATTTTATAGGAGAATTTATACACGAAGGAGACCCCAAAGGAAGATCTTTGGACAAGAAATTGAAAGCCGGGATGCTTATTTCTAACGAGCCTGGATTGTATGGTCATTTTGAACTCGAAATCCAATCAAACCTTTATAAAGAACAAATTGGGATTCGTATTGAAGACAATCTTTTAATCACAGAGACTGGGTGTATTAATTTATCTAAATCTATCCCCAAAACAGTTTCTGAAATAGAAGCCTGGATGGCTCCATCAAAATTCACTTCAAATTTATAGGTAATACAGTTATATATGTGGAAAATCAAAGGGACTAATCGATATTTTATCTCTGTGTTTGCAACAACATTTGTGCAAATGGGTGTGTTTATATATACTCAAAAAGTCATTTCAAGCACTTCTACTTCTACACACTTTTTGTGGCAGAGTATCCTTTTGCAAGGATTGTTTTTATTGCCTTATATTTTGGTGATGGCACCTGCTAGTTATTTTTCAAATCGATTCCCCAAACCAAAAGTCTTGGCTTGGAGCTCTTTTTTTATGACACTCACTGTGATGAGCATGGCTATCTGCTCTACCGCGGGATATCCAAAATTAGCATACTGGCTCACACTTGCACTGGCTTCGGGTTTCGCTGTCCATAGCCCTGCAAAATATGGTGTTTTAAAAGAAATGTTTGGCACCGAAAAATTAAGTTATGCCAATGCTTTTTTACAATTGATTTCGATACTTGCTTTGCTTGGCTCCTCATGGTTGATGCATTTTGGGCTCCTTTTCACTCAATCTATTTCGACCAGTTCTACCCTAAACGATTTTTCATCTAAATCCATTGCGTATCCGTGGATTTTAGTGGGTATGAGCTTACTGGCAACAATAGTTTCTTTTTGGATTCCTAATGTGGGTCGAGAAGATTCTTTTTCTAAACTGCGTTCGAGTAAAAGGACCTTTAATTCGACCTGGTCTAACCGAAATGTACGCTCCACTATCATTGGTTTGTCTATGTTTTGGGCTATGGCACAGGTTTTTGTGCTTATATTTCAAGATGCTTCTGGAGAACACGGGCTCTCTGTGCTCCAAGACAGTTTGATCCACACCTTTATTGGTCTTGCAATTGGTTCTTTGATTGCGGCCAGGACTTCTAAGACATTTATAGAAATTGGACTTATACCTATGGGGGTATTGGGAACCGCTTTAGCGATGTTTTTGATCCCTTTCACCTTAAACCCCATATTACTCACTGTTTTGTTTGTTTTGATTGGGCTTGGAGGAGGACTTTTGCTGGTCCCTCTCAATACAGTGCTTCAATTTAACACCCGCCCCAGTACTTCTGGCCGTATTTTAGCCGTGAGCAATATGGTGCAAGCTATTGCACTTGCAATCTTTTTAGGGCTTTACTCTTTGTTGCTCTACTATACTAGAATGACTCCACACCATTTCTTTTTTGGTTTGAGTTTTATATTTTTGTTTGGTTTTATTTGGTTTTGGTTTTATATGCCTCAGGTGTTTATTCGCTCTGTGCTTCGGCTTATTTTTAGTCGTTATAAAATGCAGGTGCTAGGCTTAGAAAATATCCCCAACGATGGAGCAGCCTTGTTGGTCGGGAACCATCACAGTTTTATTGATTGGGCTATTTTGCAAATGGCAAGTCCCAGACCCCTTCGCTTTGCCTCCAATAAAGATCACTTTGAAAAATGGTACCTTAGAATCATTTTAAAAAAGCTAGGGATGATACGAATCCCCGCCAGAGATCCAGAACTAGCCCTTCTAGAAATCAATGAGTGTTTGCTTCGTGGAGAGGCTGTGGTTCTGTTTCCTACTGGAGAGGTTTCTAAAGCCCCTCATGTAGTGCCCTTTACAATTGATTTTTCTAGTGCCTTACAAAATACGAACGCCATTGTGATTCCTTTTTATATTCAAGGGATGTGGGGCAGTCGCTATAGTTATAGTGGTTCAGACATGCATGACTTCACCTCTCCAAGAGCTGCCACAGTTGCGTTTGGAAAACCAGTTTCTATGAAAACTCCAGCCAATGAGATCCGTGAAATCATTCGAGATATTTCTATAGATGCATGGTCTCAAGCCATTTGTTTTAGAAAATCAGTCGTTTCTTCTTGGCTTAGGACTTGTAAAAAAGTGGTTCGTTTTGGTCCCTCTATTTATAGTCCCGATGGGGCCCATTTATCTGGCTATAAATTACTCTGTGCAGTGCTTGCCTATAGTCGAAAAATAAAACAAGCCACAGCAGGGCAAAAAAACATTGGGATCATGCTTCCACCCACTCCAGGTGGAATCATTGTGAATCTAGCGACTTGGGTTTTGGGTAAAGTGAGTTGTAACTTAAACTACACCTCCTCTCCCGATGTAGTAGCAAAATGCATTCAAGAAGCCAACATAAAAACAGTGATCACCAGTTCGCAGTTTTTAGAAAAAATGAAAAACAGAGGTAATGATTTTTATAATATGGGCGGTGCTCAGTGTAAAGTGATCTTTGCAGAAGAGGTGAAAGAAACTATTTCTAAAGGAACACTCTTGTACTATTTGTTAGTCGGTGTATTGTTGCCCACCTTCTTGATTGAATTTTTATTCTTCAAAAAGACTAAACTTTCTAGTGTGGCCACCATTTTATTCAGTTCTGGCTCAGAAGGGACTCCAAAAGGTGTGATGTTGTCTCATTATAATTTGATCGGAAATATTGAGCAAACTTCTTGTATTTTAAATGTGAGTCGAGGGGATGTGATGCTTGCAGAACTCCCTTTATTCCACTCTTTTGGTCTCACTGTGACCACCTTGTTAAACTTAGTAGAAGGCTGCCCCATTGTCGCTATTGCAGACCCAACCGATGTGAAAACCATGGCTAGGGCTTGTGCTGAATTCAAAGTGACTATTTTTGTGGGTACCCCTACTTTTTTAAGGGCTTTTGTGGTCAACAAATTAGTCCACCCTATGGTTTTTAAATATTTACGAATCATTATTGCCGGGGCAGAAAGCTTAAGGCCAGAACTTCAAGATTCTTTTAAAATGAAATTTGGAAAAGAAATTTTCGAAGGTTACGGTTGCACAGAGACCACACCCGTTGCTTCTGTGAATACAGAAAACATTTTGCTCAATGACTTTTTGACTATGCAAATCAATAATAAACCAGGGACTGTGGGTATGGCCCTCCCTGGAACTCGATTTAAAATTGTAGATCCAGAAACTAATGAAGAGTTGCCAGTTGGAGAAGCTGGAATGATTTTAATCGGAGGTTGTCAGGTGATGGTGGGTTACTTGAACAACCCTCAAAAAACAAAAGAAGTACTTATAGAAATCGATGGAAAAAAATGGTATAAAACCGGAGACAAAGGACACTTAGATGAAGATGGATTTTTGACTATTGTCGATAGGTACAGTCGTTTTGCTAAAATCGGAGGCGAAATGGTGAGCCTAGGAGCAGTGGAACTACGAATCCAAGACACTAATATTTTAAAAGGTTTTGATTATGCCGTTACCTCTGTAGCAGATTCTGTGAAAGGAGAGCGACTTATTTTGTTATACGAAGGAGATCAAAAAGCAAGTGATGTGCTACAAGGGATTCGTAAAGCAGGTGTTCCCCCTTTGTTGATTCCTAGCCAAGCATATAATGTAGAAAATTTACCTAAACTAGGGAGCGGAAAGATGAATTTAAAAGAAGTCAAAGAGATAGCTCTTTCATTGGTGGCAAAATGAGGGGTGCTTTTACAGAAACTCGAGTGGTACGCGTTATAGGGTCGCTTGTCTTTTTGATTGGCGTAATTGTCTCATTTTTTGTAAAAATTTTTGAAAAAGCCCTTGTTTTTGCAGACTCAACTGTACTTTTAGCGACCCAAAGGTACACTAGTTTTACAGGTAAAATCGCACTAAAGACTTTTAAAGAAGATCAGGAGCTGTGGAAGCTTTTAAATCAAATCAGTCAAGACTTATTGCCTATTGCCAAAACTTTGGTCCCTATCGGTTTAACTGCAGCTATTTTAATCATGTGTTTAGGCGTTTTAATCATGGCCTTTCCACGCTACTTCGGCCATTTACTGGTCATTTTTAAAGTACTAAAAAGAGTTTCCCCTACGCAAGAAATTAAAAAAAAGGCCCTATTATAAAATAGAGCCTTCAAGTTTTCTTAAATCAAATTACGCTTGAGCGTTCACCCATTCAGCATTGGATTTGACGGCCTCTACTGACTTTTCAAAGGCTAGCTTTTCGGAATCGGTCATGGAAACTTCGAGGATCTTTTCGACTCCACCTGCACCCATCACCACAGGAACTCCACAATACAAGTCTTGGACACCATACTCACCATTTAACATGGCAGCACATGTCAAAACACTTTTTTTATCTAAAAGGTAGGCTTCGGCCATTTTGATGGCTGACAAGCCTGGGCTATAAAATGCAGAACCAGTTTTGAGAAGTTCCACAATTTCACCTCCAGCATTTGCTGTGCGAACCGCTAGTTTGTCAAAAGTTTCTCTGTCCATCAGCTCTGGAAGCGGGATTCCACCCACAGAAACATAATTGTAAAGACTCACCATAGTGTCACCGTGTCCACCCATCACCACAGCATTCACATCTTCTGCTGCAACCCCTAATTCCATAGCCACAAAGCATGCTAAACGAGAGGAATCTAAAACTCCAGCCATACCCACAACTTGCTTAGAAGGGAAACCAGTCACTTTTTGCATTGCATACACCATAGCGTCTAGCGGATTAGTAATGACGATCACAAATGCATTAGGAGCTGTGTTTTTTATGGCGGTTCCAACAGTTTGGATAATACCGTAATTAATACCAAGCAAGTCATCACGACTCATCCCTGGTTTTCTTGGAACACCTGCTGTAACAATCACGACATCTGAATCCGCTAGATCAGCATAGTCATTTGAGCCTGTTAAAAGAGCAGAAGAATAAATAACAGAACGACCTTCCATAATATCTAATGCTTTGCCCTGAGGCACTCCAGGGGCAATATCAATAAGAACTATGTCTCCAAGTTGTTTTTGAGCAAGGGCCAAAGCCATTGTACCACCAATTTGACCTGCACCAACAAGAGCAATTTTTTTTCTAGCCATAAAAGTATCCTTCAATGAAAAATTATTAACAGAGCACACCAATGAATGAGCACTCTATGAATGTATAGATAGAAAATCTGAATCAAAAAAAACACTATTTTTTTACTAAGTTTAAAGATATGAGTAAAGCAAAAAGACAAGCACCCACACTCCCTAAAGGGACTCGCGATTTTTACCCTGAATCCATGCGATTACAGAATTTTATTTTTGACACTTGGAAACGAGTATCCAAACGATTTGGATATGAAGAATACGAAGGCCCTATTTTTGAACATTTAGAACTTTTCACCGGTAAATCTGGCGATGAAATTGTAAGCCAGCTCTATCACTTTGAAGACAAAGGGAACAGGGCTTTAGCACTTAGGCCTGAAATGACCCCTACCTTGGCCCGTTTGATAGTCCAAAAAGGAAACACCATAAAAAAACCATTCAAATGGTTTAGTATTCCCAGACTTTTTCGATATGAAAGGGCTCAAAAAGGCCGTTTAAGGGAGTTTTTTCAACTGAACTTGGATGTCATTGGCACCGAGAGTGTTTTTGCCGAAGCTGATTTGATTTCTGCTATTGTAGCGATGCTTGTAGAATTTGGCTTGTCTGCAGATGATTTTAGCATAGGTATTTCTAGTCGTGAACTGCTGGCTAACTATTTAATAGAAATAGGAGTCTCGGACCCTAACTTGGTCTATCCCGCTCTCGATCGAAGGCTCAAAACGAGTCCCGAAGCTTTTTTAAGCACCCTTTTAGAGCTTGGCCTTTTAGAAACACAAGTCCAGAAAATAAACACTTTCATGGAATCTAAAAGTTTGAACGAAATACGAACGATGATCTCCAGTCCAAACTCTATCCAAGCTTTAAACGACTTGCAAAACTTATTTGATTTAATTGAAAATACAGGATTTGGGCCTTATATTGGCTTAGATTTGAGCATTGTTCGCGGACTTGCCTATTACACGGGCATTGTATTTGAAGTTTTTGATCGAGCAAAATCCATGCGGGCTATTGCAGGAGGAGGGCGATACGATAACCTTTGTGAAAACTTAGGGGGTCAAAAAGTGCCAGGCGTAGGTTTTGGAATGGGTGATGTAGTGCTTGCCAACTTATTGAAAGACCACGATTTAATCCCTGATTTACACCCAAAAATCGATCTTTATATCGCTTCATTTACCAATGATTTTCCTAAGGTGTTTGTGCTTGCCAACCAATTTAGGGAGCTTCACTTGAATGTGGCTCATCCATTAGAAATAACGAAGCTCTCCAAGCAAATGGACCAAGCCAACAGCCAAGGTGCTCGCTGTGTTGTTTATGTGGATGGTGAAAAGGCGACCGAAAACACTTATGAATTTAAAGATTTATCTAAAGGGCTTATGCACATAGGCTCTATTCAAGATATTGTGGAACACTTAAAAAATGAGCCCTCTTAAAACCCTTTCTTTTATACTTGTTTTATTTTTTTCTTTAGCCCTTCTCGCTTTTTTTTACCCCGAAGAAGGGATAGAAATTTCAAACACAACACTTCGATTCCCTAGTTTATCTAGTGTTTTCACAGTCCCCACTAAAGAAAAAGGCGAAGATCCTGAGGCCGCTATCCAGCGAATGCTTGCAGAAACAAGGCAAAGAGAATTTTCTGCTTACGCCGATTCTCTTCATTTTTATGAGTCTTTTTTTGAATCTGGTGCCACTCGATTTAATTTACCCAACAATGACCCGACTTGGTTCGATCGATTCTTTAGCAATCTAGAAAAAGCAAAAGCAAACTCAGAAGTTTTGCACATATTCCATTATGGAGACTCACAAATCGAAGAAGATCGCATATCTTCGACTATTCGTCAATCCATGCAAAACTGGTTTGGAGGCAATGGACCTGGACTTTTGCCGGCTGTTTTAGACATCCCCTCTATGAGCACACAACACTGGAGCTCCGACGCTTTAAACCGTTATATTTTATTTGGCCAAAAAGAGCAAGAAGCTACACACAATCGCTATGGCCCTTTGGCGCAATTTGCCACGCTCAACGGCTCTGCAAGTGTGACCATCAAACCAAGACCCAATCGATTAAAGCAATTTCCAAATGTAGGAGACTACCAAAAAATACGGGTTTTAACAGGGAAAGAATCTCGTTTTAATGTGAGTCTGTTTTATGACTCCACCTACTCAGAATGGAGTGGTGAAACAGAAAAAAAGAAAGTCAAAAATGCACAAGCAAGCACACCGCAAGTCACTCGCTTGGAGCACTTAAACATATATGAATGGAACTTAGAAAATCCAAGCAATAGAGTGCGGTTTTCTTTTTCTGGAAGGGCTGAAATTTATGGCGTATCCATGGATGGAACTTACGGTGTAGCAGTAAACAATGTCCCCATGCGAGGGAGTTCTGGCACCATATTTCACCGTATTCACCCCCCACTTTTAAAAGAAGCTTATTCCGCTTTAAATGCCAAATTAATTATAATGGAATACGGAGGAAACCTGGTCCCTGGTGCATCCAAAAAAAATATCAATTGGATAAAAAGAATCATCACCAAACAAATCAAAACCCTTCAGGAGGTAAACCCTGATGCAGACATTCTCTTTATTGGTCCTGCAGATATGGCCAAACGCATCAACGGTAAACTACAAACATACCCTGGTTTATCTATGGTCATTCAAGCCCTTCAAGAAGTTTGCGAAGAAAATGGCGTAGCTTATTGGGATATGCACCGCGTCATGGGCGGAGACGGCTCCATTCAAAAGTGGACCAAAACAAACCCTCCCCTTGGACACACCGATTTCATTCACTTTACAAGGCATGGTGCAGCTCATATGGGCGACTTGTTTAGCAATTCAATCAAAACTTATTATGATTTTTATAAGTTCAGAGATGCTCATAAAATAGATGATGCCAAGCTAAAAGACATTAAAGCTTTTGCAGATTCTTCTCGTCAAGAGCAACTGATTCAAAAAGAAGCAGAGGTGGAGTAATGTATTTACGGATGCAAAAAAAATATAACATATGGGTTTTTAGACCCACCATCTATTTGTTTTTATTCCTGTCGCTATGTACAAATCCACTCCAAGCTTCTGAATACTCGCTCGAAAAGTACTCTTTTATCAATACTGACATCAATGAGTTAAACTTCCCCCTTGGAGACAAAAAATTTCAGCAATTTTACAAAAAACTAGACACTTTGATTTTTGAAAATAAGGGTCAAATTCGAATTGCCCACTTTGGTGGTTCTCATATCCAAGCTGATGTGTTTTCTAATAGAGTCCGAGAAAAACTAGCCACACAATATCCAGGTCAAGCTTCTAGTCGTGGCTTTGTATTTCCATATTCTGCCGCCAGGACCAACACCCCCTCTAGCTATGCTTCATATTACAAAGGGAAGTGGGACATGAGTCGAAATGTGCTGAGAGAAATATCTAAACCACTGGGCTTGCTTGGAATTGCAGTGAGCACCACCGATCCTCAGGCCGAAATCACCCTATTATTAAACAAATACAACCCTGTTCCTATTTGGCTTTTTAATAGAGTCCGCTTGTTCGGTTTTTCAAGCTTGAACGATGTAGAACCACAAATCTTATTGGACAGTATTTTTTATAAAGGTGTTTTAGACACTTCTAGTGCATCTTATGTGTTTGAACTCCCTAGGTTGACCGACTCTTTAATTTTATCATTTCGATGGAATGACTCTCTATTACAAGACTCTCTTTTGAACTTATTAAAAATAGATTCCCTAAATTTGAATTCCTTAAAAAAAGAAGAAGTTTTAGCTTTGGACTCTATGTTTTATGATTCCTTAGCTGTAGAAGACACCCTTAAAGCGTTGCAACACCAATTCACAATGACTGGATTATTAGTTGAAAATGATTTCCCAGGAATTTCTTATACCAACATAGGCATCAATGGTGCCAAGGTGGAGTCATATTTAGCCTGCCCTAAATTAGAGCATGAATTGAAGTTTTTTAAGCCTGACTTGGTCATTTTTTCTATTGGAATTAACGACGCCAATGTAGAGCGATTCAACGAAAAAAAATTTTTAAGTGATTACGATTCTTTGATTCAAATCATTCAGAAAGTGAATCCTGGTGTAGCTATAATATTTACCACCAATAATGATTCTTTTAGAAAAAAAAATCGGTGGCGTTATATAAAACACCCTAATGGTGAAATTGCCAAACAGAACTTTTATAAATTGGCTCAAAAACACAAAGCGGCGGTGTGGGATTTATTTTCCATAATGGGAGGTTTAGGGTCTATGGCAGAATGGGAAAAGGCAAAACTAGCTAAAAAAGACAAAGTGCATTTTAACAGCACAGGCTATAAGATCATTGGAGATCTTTTTTATGAAGCTCTTTTAAAAGCATACAGCCACCACCTGTCCCATTTACCAGCAGAATCTCCTTCAAGTAAAATTAAACCCCAAAAGGCCTACCCATGATTGAAAGCCTGCTTTCTTATTTCACTCATATTTTTTCTTTTAATCAAAATTCTCCTTTATTATTCACTCAATTTTATTTTTGGGCTTTTTTTGCCCTTGTTTTTGCAGTATTCTCACTAATACACAACAAATTCTTTTTACGGAATTCATTTTTATTTTTTGTAAGCCTTTTCTTTTACTACAAAACCAGTGGTAGCTATGTTTTAATTTTAATATTCACGGTTTTACTCAACTATTATATAGCCAGAGCCATCCATTTATTTGATAAAAAGTTTTTCCGATTGTTTTTTCTCTTTTGGGGAGTTGCACTAAACTTATTCACTCTAAGCTATTTTAAATACAGCTATTTTTTCTTAGATCTATTGCACAAAACCTTAGGAGTAGAGCTTCAAATTTACAATTTTTTTGCCGCTGGGACTAATTATTTTTTTAAAACCCATTCTTTAGTGGATCAAATTATTCTTCCTGTAGGTATTTCTTTTTTTACATTCCAAGCCATTAGTTATATTGTAGATGTTTACCGAAAAATTGTATTGCCTGTAAACCGCTTGTTAGATTTTGGATTTTACTTGACATTTTTTCCGCAACTGGTGGCAGGTCCTATAGTTCGAGCGAACAAATTTATACCTCAATTGTATAAAAAATCTGTGCTTCCCAGACGCACTTTTGGCCTTGCTATTTTTTGGATCCTCAACGGACTCGCCAAAAAAATAATCATGAGCGACTATCTAGCGACGAATTTTGTAGATAGAGTCTTCGAAACACCCCTACTTTTTACAGGATTTGAAAACTTACTAGCCCTTTTTGCCTATTCTTTGCAAGTTTATGCCGATTTTTCTGGTTATACAGACATAGCTATCGGCGTAGCCCTTTTAATGGGTTTTCACCTTCCTCAAAACTTTAACTCCCCTTACAAGGCCATCAATCCAGCTGGTTTTTGGAGGCGTTGGCACATGTCTTTATCTACTTGGCTTAGAGACTATTTGTACATACCGCTTGGCGGCAATAGAAGGGCTAGCGTAGGCACTTTTTTTTGGATCGCTATCATTTCTCTTGTGGCTATAATTCTTTCTGGAAGCTTTCTCATTGCATTTATTTTGGCAGCGTTTTTTATAGGGCTTTCTATTTATGCCTATTTCAACAGCAAAGACCGCCGTTCTATCACCACTCAAATGAACAATATGACCACCATGCTTTTGGGTGGATTATGGCATGGTGCTAGCTGGAATTTTATGATTTGGGGTGGATTGAATGGGGCGGGGATGATTTTACACCGATTATGGGTCCGATTCCCTACCACTTTAAGAGCCTTTATTATGTTTGTGATCACAGCCGCTTGCTTGATTATCAACAAATACTCATTTCATCCACTTTTAAGCATTATCGGTGTTTGGAGTGGTATTATTTTAATTGGTATATACTTAGGGCTTTTATACAGTCTATTTTCTAAGAAAAAAATACAATGGATTTTTACTGTATGGAATGTATTTTTGACTTTTGTTTTTATCACATTCACTCGATTGTTCTTTAGGTCTGGTTCCAATTTAGATCCAGTTGAGGCCAACGAAACAGCGTGGGAAACAGCCACCAACATGATTCGTCAAATAGGAAGCCCATGGAGCTTAAAAACACTGCCAAACATGATAATGGAATACAAAAACATCATTTTAGTTTTTGCATTAGGCATGCTTATACATTGGCTTCCAGACCGTTTCAAACGCTTGTACCGCTACTATTTTGCCAGTGCCCCTTTGGTTTTGCAAATGTTTTTCACAATCATAGCTATTTTTATTATCTACCAATTTATGAGTGCAGACTCTCAACCATTCATTTACTTCCAGTTTTAAATAAAACCTTAAACAAAGGTACCCAAACTTCTTCGCCTTGATCAGAACGCCAGCGAACCACTTGGTCCAGAACTGCACTCACAGGTTTCATCTGTTTTTTTAACAAAGCATCAAACACTTCGTTTCTAAATGATTTAGAAAAATAGGCCCACACCTCACCATCATAAACCAAAGCATAGTTGTTGTATTTCACTTTTTTCAGTTTAAACTTTTCTCTTAAGGCAATGTTTTGAATTTTATCTTGAAGTACTTGCTTTTGTAAAATCAGTTTTTCAGTTACATTTTTATCTTCTATTTCAGAAGAGTTAAGTTTAGTCTTTGCCGAAGTTTTTTGTTTTTTCTCTTGATTTTTCTTTGCCTTTTTGGTTAAATAAAAGCCCAAGTCAATGTCTTTTAAGGAAAGCTCTACACTCAATTCTGTTGGATGGATTATTTTTTGTGAGAACTTCTCTATGGTAAAAGTTTCTAACCAGTTTTTAGGAAGTTTTTGACTGTGGCCCAACACACAAATAGACTTTTTAGCACGAGTACACGCTGTATAAAGGAGCCTAAAATCCTCTTGTTTTTTATCTTCATTTTTTGAATCAGGGCTCCAATCTCCTAAAGACAAAAACACATGATCAAACTCTAAACCCTTAGCACTGTGCATGGTCCCCACAGAAATCAAATTTTTATTTTTTCCAGAAAAATCTTCTATCACAGTTTCTTGCAAATAGCTCATGAAACTACTAAACACCACTCCATGTTGATCTAATTCTTTTTCTTCTTTTAAAAACTCCTCTCCAATCTTCAAAAGCAAGTCCCAATTATAAGGAGAATTTAGGTTTTTATATTTTTTTTGTACCTGTAAAAGTAAATTATTAAACTCTTGGAAACTCCATGGTCGTTTCCCCACTGTATTTTGCTTAGAAATATATTCAATAAAGTAATTCAATTCTCTTGTTTCGGCTAAATTAAACCGTCTCATTTCGGAACCCTTAATCAATCGATAAGGCATTTTTAAATCTTCCAATTTGGCCGCCGTTAGATACAGCTCTTGATTTCTAAATGATAGGATAGCACAGCTTTCATCGGGATTTTCCATTAACTGTTTCTCTGCCAAAAATGCTGCCATATAAGAACATAAAGAGGGATCTTTTTCTTCATAAAAACTCAAAGAGGCGGCTCCACTTTTTTGTGAAACAGAAAGCAAATCACTTTTCACTCGATGACGAAGTTCTTTTAGCAAAATATTACTTGAATTGACTATTTTAGGTAAAGACCTATAGTTTTTAGTTAAAAAATGCTTTTGAACTCGTGAAAATTCATCTTCAAAGTGTCTAAAATAGATAGGATTTCCACCTCTAAAAGCAAATATACTTTGATCATCATCGCCAACAATGATAACCCTTGGCTCCTTTTCTCCCAAATTATAAAGGACCTTTAAAAGTTCATATTGATCTTTTGATAGGTCTTGAAACTCATCAACCAAAATAACACTAGGCACTCCCAGTGATAATTCTTCTCCAGATTTTATCAACTCCACAGCACTACTAATCACTCCTTTGCTTAAACTTTCTTTGGAGCCTTGGAGCCCCAAAATAGAAAAAGCCAGCGCATGAAAAGTACTCACATTCACCGAATAAGCCAAAGGACCTGCTAACTTCAGTAGTCGTTTTTTGATTTCTTTAGCAGCAGCTCTTGTAAAAGTGAGCATTAAAATAGAATCTGGTTTAGTCTTTTCTAACCATATTAAAGAAGCCGCTTTGTGCACCAACAAGTGCGTCTTTCCAGACCCCGGGCCCGCAGCGACCAGTATATGTTTCATCCTGCTTCGAATTACTTTTCGTTGGTCCTCATCCACATCCTCAATTTTATTTTTAAGTGCACTAGAAGCCATCGTGCTATAATCTATGCCTCCTAAATAAAGCATTCTAAAAACTTCTGGGTCTTCAATAAAATAATCTCCTAAAAGTTTTTCTGCCGCCTTGGTATCCCCTTCTATCATCAATCGAGAATACTCTCCAACAGCGTGAATAGCTTCTGCTTTTTTTTGATAATGCTGTTCTATAAGTGCAAAGTCTTCTTCTTTAAACTGGAGATTGCTTTTATTTTCGTTCACTTCGATTTGCATCGCGTTATAAAAAACCAGTAAACCTTTGTCCAAAACAATCGAAGAAATAGAGTGTAAAAAAAGCAAGGCAAATTCTATATTTTTTTGTTTTTCTACAGAGCTTATAGCCTCTTGTTCATACACAAGCCCTACTAATTCATCTATAGAAGTCCAAACTAAAGGATCATTTTTAACACTTTTTTGAAGCAAAACATCCACTAAATTTTCAAACAAAGACCAGGACTTTTCTAACTTATTAGAAAGCAATTCAACCTCTATCAAAAACTCTATTTGGTAAATCTGCCTCCCGGCTTCAATCAATCGAATATCAGCCACACTTTCGTGAGCCAAGTATCTCAAAATCCCTCGTAACACAAATAAATTTTTCCGTGTGGTATTTGCACTTGATTCTATCATCGAATTTAACTTCGACAAATTCAAAAACATTTTTTCACCCACTTGAAAATCTTGAAACTGAGTCAGGAGCGTGTTTTTTAATTCTTTACTTCGATTCAAAACACTTTTACTAGTAAAAGGCCCTGTGTGCGTCACCTTTAAACTCAAATCGTTTTTGGCTTCTAGCATTTTTTTGCTGCGCAAAAGTCTCAAACCACTCCTTGCCGCTTTTCGCTCTAAACCTAGTGAATGCAATAACTCATCTAAACTACACTCTGGCTCTCTAGTCCAGCGCTTAGAAATTATCAATCGAATAATCCTAAATGCAATATTCTCATCACTGCCCAAAACATCTACAGCATCTCCTCCTAATTTTTTTCTGGCTTCTTCCACATTATGCACTGTGCTCGAGGTCGCATACATCAAGGATTTATTCCTTTTACGGTACAAAAAACCTTGCTCTTCTAATATCAAAATAGCCGTCCGAACTTTTGTCATCAATGCCTGCATATTTTCTTCTTTTTCTGTCCACCCACATTTATCAGCAATTTCAAGGGCCGACATAGTTATCTTTTTTTGTTTTTTGGCAAGGCTGCTCAGATACCTCCACACACTACTCACTTGGTAATGCGTCATTGTCGAAAAGTGCAACAATTGAAAATTAGAATTCAAATCCGCTTCGTTATAAAGCGTCACACAATGGGCTTGGATATTAGGGTCTCTACCCGCTCGCCCTGTTTCTTGCACATAATTTTCTAATGTTGAAGAAATTTTATAATGAGCCACCAAGCCTACATTATCTTTATCCACTCCCATGCCAAACGCCGTAGTCGCCACCACTGTATCGACTTCTTCGTTTTGAAAATCTTCTAGAAGCTGGATTTTTAGCTCTGTATCCATTTGACCGTTATAGGCAGCAGCTCGTAAGCCATGCTCTTTTAAATAGGAACTCACTTTTACCGTATCCGCCACAGTAGAGCTATATACAATTTTTGGCCTTTCAACTTCTTTAAGCACATTCAAAAGCACTGCCTGTCTATCTTTAGCATCAACAGAAGCGGGCAAAAACTCATAAGTTAGATTATTCCTTTTGGCATCTGTGCTAAAAAGCTCTAGATCTAAATCCAACCGAGTTTTGAAATAATTTTGAATATCTTGGATCACTGTTTTTTTGGCAGTCGCGGTGAAACAGCTGACGGGAATCCCTGTTTTAATGTTTTTTGCTTGCATCAAATCTTTGATAAAATCAGCCACATACAAATAATCCACTCTAAAATCATGCCCCCAAGAGCTAAAACAATGGGCCTCATCTAGCACAAAACGCTCAATGCGTCGATTCGACAACAACTTAAAAATCGATTCTGAACGCAAAGATTCTGGGGCAATATACAAGATATTTTTTTTAGCTTCATATAAATCCTCAAAAGCTTGGGCTCTCTCCAAAGGGCTTAACATAGAATTAATATACACCGCCTGATCTATCTGGTGTCGCATACTTAAAACATCCACTTGATCTTTCATCAATGCTTGAATAGGAGAAATAATCACGGTCAAAGCCCCCAGCAAATCTCCTGCAATCAAAGCTGGCAACTGAAAGGTTAAACTTTTACCTCCTCCAGTTGGAAACACCGCCAAAAAAGATTTTTTGTCCATTGCGGACTGCACTACAATTTCTTGCAATGGCGTCTCTTCTTCTTTTGAAAAGCGTCGAAACTCGGTGTAATTGAAATACTTTTTAAGCTGTACTTTAGGATCTAGGATTTTAGAACAATAAGCACAGTTTTTATTTTTGCAAGAAACAAGTCGGCGATTCTTTAAGATCTCATCCAGTGCAGGGTATTTATTTTGTATCCAGTGCGGCAAAAAATCACTCTCACCCTCTTCAAAGAACAACGCGAGTAAAAAAGCCCACTCCACCTTATATAGTTTCCATTCTTCTTGAAAAGGCTTTTGAAAGCAAATTTTAGACCGATAATGGCTTTGAAACCACTGTTGGACTTCTTTTTGGGCTTCCCTAGACTCTTTATTTTTGATCGTCACTAAATTAAAAAAAGGAGCTAAACCCGTCTCTTTTCTTAAAAACATCCACAACAAGATTTGCAATTGCCACGCATAAGTATCCCATTTTTTCACGCACTCTAAAAGTAATTTTTTTACCAAAAGAGCATCTAAAAGCGGATTAAAAGCCTCTTCTGGACTTTGAATGTATTCTTTTCTTAGGGCATGAAAAGGCTTTAAAGGAAACAATAAAGAAGACAACAATAGAGTGTCAAGGACCAATTCTTCTGAAACTTTTAATTTATACAACCGACTTAAAACTGGTAAATCATGGTCTAAAATATTATGACCCACCACATATTTTGCCTCTTCAAAAGCTTCTAATAAAGGATTTGGATAAGGACCCTTGTGCTCTTTATCTGCAAGCACAAAACCAAACTCTCGAACTTTATCTGTACTTGGATTCCATTCAATATCAAAAAACAAAAATGTATCTAAATTCTGCATTCTATTGAATATAATCTTTCTTTTTACAATAATATCAGAAAAACTCCATTTATATTAACATTTATTTACAATTCACAAAAAAACACCCATTTTTCACTCAAAAACTTCTCTTTTGTATGAAGTTTCAGAAGCGCCTGGCTTTTTGATGCCTTTACGGCCAAACACACCAGAAAACTTAGTGTTTGCACTGAAACAAACATTAATTTTTACTCCCTATTGAAATCTTTTCTAAGACTTTCAAAAAGATTTCCCTCTGTTTTTGCCTTAGGGGGTGTCGTGGATATCCTTTTTTGGCTTTAAAGTCCAAAAAAGATAGGAACAGAAAACCCGACCTCCCTTCTCTTGAAATCTTTTCTCAAAAACTCTAGAAGGGAGGAAAGGCCCATATCACAACAAAAAATATTTAAGATGAACTTTGTATCACCCCTTTTTTAAGAAAGCCCTTGAAAATCAAAAAAAAACATTTCCAAAAAACTGTATCATAGATTTTACCTAAAAACACTTAAAATCGGAGAAAAACGGCGTTTTCTAATAAATAACAAAGATTTTGTATCATAAAGCTTGCTTTTTTAATTTAAAGAGATATATTTAAAATATGAAGCCAGTGATAACATATGAAAACTTTCGACTCTATATTCAAGATTTTTATAATGAATATCGTGAACGATTTGGATTTACTTGGCGTAAATTTGCATCCAAAGCAGGCTACGCTTCGCCAGTGTTTTTAAAGCTGGTCAGTGAAAACAAAGCCAATTTAAGTCAAGTGGGCATTGAACGAACAGCCCAAGCAATGGATTTGGTGGGCAAAGATTTACTTTATTTTAGAGAATTGGTGAATTTCAATCAGCAAAAAAAACCAGAGCTGAAGAAAATCCACTATCAAAAAATGTTAGAAATTGCCAGTGAAGCTCAAGTGAGCTTGATCAGTGAAAAACAGTTTGAATATTTTTCTTCTTGGCGAAATCCTGTGCTTAGAGAATTAGTAGAGGCCTTTCAAAATTTAAGCCCCGCAGAATACGCTTCTCTTTTTATAGAAAAAACCTCTGCCAACGATGTTAAAAAGGCTATCAACACTTTAATTAAAACAGAATTAATCCAAAAAACAGAGAAAAACAAGTATACAAAAACCAATCAAGCTATCTCTACTGGAAATCTAGAAGTTGCTTCTATGACTATTAGAGCAATGCACCAGCAAATGGGAAAACTAGCCCTAAACGCTTTAGAAAATATCGATCCAGAAGAAAGAGACTTTTCTGGATTGACATTTAGTGTCACTGATTCAACAGCACAACGAATCAAAAATGAAATCGCTGAATTTAGAAAACGATTGATGTCTATTATTGTAGAGGACTCTGGTTTTGATAAAGTGTATCGCTTGAATATGCAGCTATTTCCATTGACCAAAAACCTTCACTCCAAGGAGAGCCAACCATGAAGCTCATGAAATATATATTTTTATTGTTCATGGCTCTATTTTTATGGAGTTGTGAGGGAAAAATTGCTGGAGGAGTCACCGAAGAGACCAACTCTATTGCTGGAGTTTTATATGATTCTAACAATAAACTCGCTAACGGTGTTCCCGTTTCTTTGCGTGCTTTTAACGATAGTTCTTTGAGTTATACAGATACCACTGACAGGGAAGGACACTTTAATTTTGAAATAAAAGAGCCTGGTTTTTATGGTGTTTCTGGGAAATCTTTAGAACAAGCTTTTTACCAAATTATTGAATATAAAGGTATTTCTTTGAATATACAAGATACTCTTAAAAGTATTACTCGCTTTTCTGGACACACTAAGTTGAGTGGAGACAGCTCTTATCAAAGTATAGAGATATCCTTGCCCGGCACTGATTGGAAGGCTACAAGCGATAGTTTAGGCTTTTTTATTATAGACTCGATTCCCATGGGTTCACATTTTGTTTATGTAAAATCTCCTGACCTGAGTCGATATTATGACTCTTATTTTTGGGTGGATTTTTCTAATCCTGACTATTTAATTTCTTCTGGACCTCTTTCACAAATAGAAGAACCTCCAAAACTTTTACATTCTGAAAACTCACAAGAGCTAGTTAGCATAGAAATACCTGTATCAGTAGAATATGGACTGGTTAGTTGGTGGCCTATGGATGTTCTACAAGAAAACTCTCAAACAAAATACATCTATGACGCTCGTGGCCGTGCAGATATTGGTGTGGTTTATGGAGATGTTTATTTAGATAAAGGAGTGAAATCCAATGCCCTTGTTTTTAACGGAGCCTCAGACTTTGTTGTCATTGAAAATGATCGTGGAAGCTTAAATAACACCTCTAGCTTTACTATGGAAGCCCTTGTTTATATCGAAGATTTTAATGAGATAGATTCCATTTTAAGTTATCGTAAAAACTTAATTGGCAAACTCGCTTACGGAGAAACAGAAAACAAAAGTCTCTTTAGTTTAGCTGTGATCAAAAATGAGTGCGGTGTAAAACAAAACTCTTTGGCATTTTTTATTGCTGACGGTCAAGGCAAACTCCTCGATTGTGAAAATGCGGTTATTGCTCCCCAAAGCATGCCTCTTCAACAATGGGTACACACCATTGTAGTATGGGATGGCGTTCAAATCAACTTGTATCTCAATGGAGATCTTGTGGCCACTCAAACAACCAACATCCAGCAATGGGAAGAAAACGACGAAGCTATTTATTTTGGAAAAGAAAACTTGAATTTTAAACTAGACGAAGTGCGATTCAGTATAAAGGCTATTTCACAGTCCGATGTGCTCTACCGCTACTATAACCATGGAGGTATTCAATGAAAACTCTAAATACACAAAACGAAAAAACAGCTTTTTGCGAAGTGAATGAACATGGCCGTCTTTTGCGAGCCAATCAAAACTTTTGCAAGTTTTTTGGATTTGAAGAAAAAGAAGTCCAATGGCATTATATCAAAGACTTGTATCGCCATCACAAAGACTGGGACACTTATCAAAACACCCCACAAGATGAAAGTGCGAACATTCATTTTGTCACGCGTCTAAAGAACCGTAAAGGACGAAGCTTCAAATGCAGCATTTCCCGAGATGTAGTCCAAAATAAAAATGGAGAAATGATTTATCAAAATAGAATTCAAAAGCTTACAAATTCTATTAAAGAAAGTGTTTCTGTCACTCCGACAGCAAAACAAGCTTCTATTTTGCAACTTTCAAAATGCGATATATGTGGTATGCAGTTAAAAAGCATAGTCAAAAAACAACGGATTCATTTGCCTTCTTATTGCCCTGCTTGTGCCGAATCTGTTTTAAATGAAAACTACACTCGCAAAGAAGTAGCCCTTTAATTTTTGAACTTCCTTATATACAACAAGTCCACCTTCATCGGTGGGCTTTTTATTTTCTAAACTACGATTTATGCTATTGACTCTCTCTTTTTCTATTTTATTTAATTAAGTTTTAATAAACCCTTTTTTCATTATTTAATTTTCTACTGTGCTTTTTTTATTTTTTTTACCTTTATTAGCACAGCTGTAAACCAAGGAGATATTTATGACTTCTCATAAATATAACATGGGTGTGATAGGCAATTGTTCCTATATGGGATACATAGACACTCTTGCTTCTGTGAGATGGTTGTGTATGCCTCGATTTGATTCTTATCCTATATTTGGAAATCTATTGAGCTCCAAACCCGAAAGTGGTGTTTTCCAATTAGTCCCCCCAAATGCCATCCCAATCAAACAATACTACAAAGAAAACACTAATGTTTTATGTACCGAAATAGCCACCCAAGATGGTGAAATTCGAGTCACTGATTTTGCTCCCCGTTTTGCAGAACATGGACGAAGATTTATGCCAAACATGCTATTTAGAAAAATAGAAAAACTATCGGGCAATCCAAAACTTCTAATCAAATGCCTCCCTGCAATCCCAAAAAATAAAAACCAAATTGAAGTCACTCAAGGGAGCAATCATTTGCTCTTTTTGGGCATGGGTGCCACTACAAGGCTTACCACCAATTTATCTTTAAGCTATATCAAAGAAGAAGAAGAACTTTTATTGTCAGAAACGGCCTGGCTTGTTTTTTCTTATGGGCCTCCTTTAGAGGCTCCTATTGTAGAAACTGGAGATCGATTTTTACATCTCACTACTAGATACTGGAGAGAATGGGTTAAATCTACTTCTATTCATGGTATTTTTCAAAGAGAAGTCATACGCTCTGCCCTGATTTTAAAACTGCATCAGTTTGATGATACTGGAGCTATTATAGCTGCAGGAACCAGCTCTTTACCAGAGTCTTTACATTCCGGTAGAAACTGGGATTATAGATATTCATGGATGCGAGACTCTTATTATACTATCCGTGCTTTTGCAGATATTGGTCACTTTAATGAAATGGAGCGATACTTTCATTATCTTGAAAACATTATTAGTAAATCTAAAGATAAAATCTCACCTCTTTATACTTTAACTGGAAAGCCTGTTCCCGATGAATACAATTTAGACTGGGAAGGTTACTTTGATAGCGGCCCTGTTCGACTGGGCAACAATGCCAACATTCAACAACAATTCGATGTATATGGCCAAATGCTCACCGCCATTTTACCTTTGTATGTCGATCAAAGACTCTTGTCTTATAGAGAAGTCCCTAGTTTAGATTTAATCAAGCATTTGCTATTATTAATGGAGTCTCATTTCGACACACCCGATGCTGGACTATGGGAGTTTAGAAATTTAAGACAAGCCCATACCTACACTTATTTGTTCCACTGGGCGGGTGCCAACGCGGCAATCACAGCAGCCAAAAAACACCATAATCAAGACATTCTCAATTTAGCTCTTAAATTAAGAGAAAAGGCAAAAAATCGTTTAGAATCGACTTATTTTTCAGAGCTTAAACGCTATGGGCAAGCCCGTCACTCCTCTGTTGCCGATGCCAGTACTCTGCAACTTATCACTTTAGGTTATTTGAAAGAAAACCCCGATAAAGCACTAGAACACCTCCGTTCTTTAGAATCAGAACTTTCTGCCCCTAATAGTTTGTTTTTTCGATATAAAAATGCAGACGATTTTGGGGCCCCCGACAATACCTTTTTGATCACCGCTTTTTGGAGAGCAGAGGCTCTTGCTTGTGTTGGACAAGTCGATGAAGCCACAGAACATCTCAAAAATCTATTCAATTATTCTAATCACCTTGGACTTTTTAGTGAAGATGTTTCTATTGACGGATCTCAATGGGGAAATTTCCCTCAAACCTATAGCCATGTTGGTTTAATGAACGCTGTCAAACGAATAGCACAAGCCAAGGAACTTCCATTTTTTCAGGAGGAATACAACTAATGCCACCACATAGTGGACGACTGATTATAATTTCTTATAGACTACCCTTTCACATTGAAAACAAAAAACTTGTACAAAACTCAGGTGGGCTCGTTTCCGCTATGTTTTCGTACGCAAAAGGGCTCTATAAAAACAAAGAAGGAACAGAAAACAATTCTAAAATATTGTGGTTTGGGATTTCTGAAGACACTCGAGAAGAATTAAAACATGTGAGTGAAAAAGCCAATCAAAATTATTTTGACCTTATACCTATCCATTTATCTAAAGAAGAAGATGGCTTTTATGAAGGATTTTGTAATAATCAAATCTGGCCTCTTTTTCACTATTTCACACATTTAGTTGATTTTTCTAAAGAAGACTACAAATTATACAAAAATGCAAATGAATCCATTTCCAAATATGTTTCAAACTTTTTAAATCCAAATGATACCATATGGATTCACGATTATCACTTCCTTTTGTTGCCAAAATTATTAAGAAACTTTTCTTCTTCTTTAGAAATTGGTTTTTTTCTTCATATTCCTTTTCCATCTTATGAAATATTCAAACAATTCCCAAGAATATGGAGAGAAGAACTGTTATTAGGTGTGCTAGGAGCCGATTTAATAGGTTTTCATATTTTTGACTATATGCAGCATTTTTCACAATGCGTGCTACAATTTATAGACTCTCATGTAGAAGGGAACTGGGTTTCAACCACTGAGGGTTTAACCAGGTTAGGAGCCTTTCCTATTGGAATCGATGCCCAAGCCTTTGAACAAGATTACCTGTCTTCCAAAGTTAAAATAGAAGAAAAAGCAATACAAAAAGCCATAGCCAATAAACGACTCATGTTTTCTGTGGATCGATTGGATTACACCAAAGGAATCTTTGAAAGGTTGCTTGCAATTGAACACTTTTTTAATAAATATCCAGAATATAAAAATGAGGTGGTTTTTAATATGGTAGTGGTACCGTCAAGAGACCACATCCCTAGCTATCAAAAGATGAGACTCGATATAGAATCTCAAGTAGGTCGTATCAACGGATTGTTCGCCTCTCTGGATTGGACTCCGATTACTTATCAATACAAACACCTCAACAGAAACGAACTCATCGCTCTATATGCTTTGTCGGATTTAGCCCTCATTACTCCTATTCGAGATGGGATGAACTTGGTAGCCAAAGAATTTATAGCAAGTCAGCCTCCTCATGAGCCAGGTGTTTTAATTTTGAGTGAAATGGCAGGGACCGCAAGTGAGCTTAGAGAAGCTTTGACCATCAACCCCAATGATCTCGATGAAATAGCAGATACTATTAAAACCGCACTTGAACTTTCTCCCACAGAAAAGCATTCTTTGTGGTCCAATTTAAAAGAACGAATACACTCTTACGATGTTTTTGTATGGGCCAATGATTTTTTACATGCTCTCCATAATGCAGCTAAAATGCAAAAGGAAAGCCGATCTGATTCTCTAGTTGGAAAGATTCTGGAGAACATTAAAACAAATTACTTAAATGCAGAAAAAAGACTCTTTTTGTTGGATTACGACGGTACACTTTCACCCTTTCATCCCGATCCACAAAAAGCCATTCCTAGTCCCCAAGTTTATGAAGTTTTATCTAGGCTATTGTCTGACTCTTATAATGAAGTAGTCATTATTTCAGGGAGAAATCATGAGTTTTTAGAGCGATGGTTTGGAGAACTTTCCGTTCACTTGGTTGCAGAACATGGAGCTAGCCACAAAATAAAAGGCTCGGAGTGGCATCATTACTGGAACCAAAACGATCAATGGAAAGAACCCTACCAAAACATCATGCGAGAATTTGTAAAAAGATGCCCCGGCTCTTTTATTGAAGAAAAAAAAGCAAGTTTAGTGTGGCACTACAGAAAAGCAGATCCTATTTATGGAAAAGAAATTGCAAAAACACTTTTGAAAAAACTATCTCACCAGCTCCAAAACAACACGGAATTTATCTGCCTCGAAGGCAACCATATAGTAGAGGTTCGCCCCATATTAATCAACAAAGGCGATGGTGCTAAAAGACTCTTAAAAAGCTTTGATATACCTTTTATTTTAGCCATTGGAGATGATAGGACCGACGAAGATTTATTTGCTGTTCTGCCAAGTCATGCACACACTGTTAAAGTGGGTAAAGGAAAGAGTTTGGCTAAATATCGATTCCAAAATCCTGAAGCAGTTCTTCGACTATTAGAATACTTGGTGTTTCCTTAGCCACAAAGAGAAATTCACTTGTCTTGAGATCCATCAGTGAAATTAGTTTGAACAACTGTCTTTGATAATACAAACATGCCACTCGCCACCTTCGTGAACGCCCCAGTAGTCTGTAGTGCCATCTCCGTCACAAGACTCATCGCACATTTGATTTAGAGCAATTGTTTGTTCGCCATCTGCATCTAAAATTTCAACTTTTCGTTTTTCACGAAGACTAAGATCTATAGCTGTTTTTGCATTCAAATTTTTATCTTTTTTTTGCATGATCATATCCTTTAAGTTTTCCAAACATATTGAGCTTATTTTAAATGAGCATCATACTTTTTTAATCTACTTTAAAAGTATAAAATATTAACAGTTAAAATACAAGTCTTTGATCTATAAAAGATGAAAGCGCATAAAAACCTCGAATTTTTCTCTTTTGTAAAGATTTATTGACTTTCTTTTCATATTCACAAGTTTTTTTTGATTAAAAACATAGTTTTATAATTAATATATGGAGGTTGTATGATGTTAAAAGACAAAGTAACTCTCATCACAGGAGCTAGTGCTGGTATGGGCAGTGATATAGCACTTAAATTTGCAAAAGAAGGAGCAAAAGTACTCGCCATCGCTCGAAGATTATAAAAATTAGAACTGCTAGCTCAAAAAGCTCACGATTTTTCTGGAGAAATCATCCCTTTTCAAGCAGATATTTCAAAACAATCCGAAGCTGAATCCATTGTGACCAAAGCTATTGAAGTTTTTGGAAACTTAGATATTTTGATTAACAATGCTGGAATTATGGATGACTTTAGTCCAGTGAGTGATGTGAGTGATGAAATGTGGGAAAAAGTCATGAACATCAATGTGAACGGGCCATTCTATACCACTAGAAGTGCTGTGAAACACTTTTTGAAGCTTCAAAAAGCAGGCGTCATTATCAATATAGCCTCTATTGGTGGTTTATGTGGAGCCCGAGCAGGTGCTGCTTATACTACTTCTAAACACGCTTTAGTTGGCCTCACCAAAAACACGGCTTTTATGTATTCCACACAAAACATTCGATGCAATGCTATTTGTCCAGGCGGAATAGAAACCGATATCGCTTCTGGAGAATTCATGAAAAACATCAATAAAAAAGGGATGGCAATGACTGCGTCGGGAATGGGTGCAAACCCCAGAATGGGACTAGGTACAGAAATTGCAGCCGTAGCGGCGATGCTTGCATCAGATGCCAGTTCTTATGTGAACGGACAGTGCATCGCTGTAGATGGAGGCTTTACTGCTTATTAAAAATAATATTTCATAAAAAGGGGGCTTTATCACAAGAGCTCTTTTTATATTTTAGAGAGAGTCTATATTTGGAATGTAGAGCCAAAAAATGATTTATACTAAGGATTTTCCATGTCCCTCTCTAAAATTTTCGTCTTTTTTCGAAGAAAAATAAAGTTTTACTCCAAAGTTTTTGCTTTTTATTTTTTCTGGTTAGTCCCTATACAAAAAAACAAAGTGGTTTTTTCCAATTTTTTTGGGAATGGCTATGGTTGTAACTTAAAATACATTGCCAAAGAGCTCTTAAAAGAAAATGATTCTTATGATTTAGTCTGGATATTAAAAGATCTAAGCATAGCTCTTCCTTCTAAAATAAGAAAAACCAAATACCACTCCTTTCGCTCTATTTATGAACTCGCCACAGCCCAAGTATGGATAGACAACCAACACAAAGTCCATTATTTTAGAAAACGCTCTAAGCAACTCTTCATTCAAACTTGGCACGGCTCTATTTCACTTAAAAAACTAGGCAACGACAATCCCCAAAATAAAGGGAGTTTGAGGTACGCTCGTTTACTAACTCTAAGCAATCGCTATGTGAATTTAATGCTTTCTAACAGTGAATTTTCGACTCAAATGTACCGCACTGCCTTTGCTTACCAAGGAGAGGTTTTAAATTTTGGATCCCCCAGAAATGATATACTGGTACACACACCCCCTCACATAAGAGAAAAAGTCTTGAATCACTTTTCTCTATCGTCTTCAGATAAAATCATCTTATATGCTCCGACTTTTAGATCTAGTTTTAATTTAGATGCATGCAATATAGACTACAAACAATTACTAAACTCTATGCAAGTATTCCAAGCTACCTCTTGGATTGTATTAGTTCGATTGCACCCAGAAGTGGTGGATCAAGTTCACTGTATAACTTTTGATAAGCAAGTCATAAACGCTAGTGACTATCCCGATATGCAAGAACTTTTGGTGGCCAGCGATATATTGATTACCGATTACTCCAACACCATGTTTGAGTTTTCTATTCAAAAAAAACCTGTTTTTTTATATGCAAGCGACATAAAGGCTTATCAAAAAGAGCGAGAGTTTTATTTTGATTTTGAAAAACTCCCCTTTCCAATAGCAAAAAATAATGAAGAGCTAAACTCTAAAATTCAAAGTTTTTCAACTCAAACTTATCATCAAAACTTAAATGCTTTTCTAAAAAACATTAAAATGAATGAGACGGGTGAAGCATCTCGAAAAGTAGTCCAATACATCCAATCTTGGAGTCCTTCAAAACAATGAAAAACTCTTCTAAAATCATTATCAACACCTTTATAATGTATGGTAAAATGATAGCGACCATGTTTATCGCTTTGTTTTCTACACGATTGGTCTTAGAAGCTTTAGGAGCTAGTGATTACGGCTTGTTTTCTCTTGTGGCAGGAATCATTGGTGCTCTGTCATTTTTAAATAAATCCATGAGTACCGCCACTCAGCGATATCTCTCTCATCAAAAAAAACAAGGCCTAGAAGCCATGAGCAGAGTCTTCAACACTTCTATGGTCTTACACTTTATCATTGCTTTTATTTTTGTAATCATTTTAGAAGCTGCGGGGCTTTTTTTATTCAATGGAATTTTAAAAATAGACCCGGAACGAATATTAGTCGCTAAAATCATTTTTCACTCTATGGTGGTTTCCACTTTTTTATCTATTATCACTGTCCCATACGATTCTTTAATTAATGCTCACGAGCAAATGTTTATCTTTGCACTTTTTAGTCTTATAGAGTCCTTAATGAAGCTAGCCATTGCTATTTATCTTTTTTATTCACCTTTTGATAGACTGGCTACTTATGGGGTTTTATTGACTTTTATCCTTTTAATTTTAAGGTCTTTGAGGAGACTATACTCTCGAATCTATTATCCAGAATCTAAAATCAATCTCAAAGCCATAGACAAAAAGCTAATGAAAGAAATGGCTGGTTTTTCTGGATGGAATGTTTTAGAATCATCCACTTATATTGCCAAAGGACAAGGGATGCCTGTTTTATTGAATATGTTTTTTGGAACATTAATCAACGCCGCCTATGGAATTTCTATTACAGTCAGACAAAATGTGGTGTTTTTTTCCGATATGATTTTTAGGACCACTAACCCGCAAATAATGAGTAATATAGGCAACGGTGAAATAAAAAAAGCAATTTCTCAAAGCATCACGGTGTGCAAGTTTTCTTATTTATTGTTTGCATTTTTTTCTATCCCTTTGATTGTAGAGATGCCCTTTGTGCTTTCGATATGGTTAAAAAATGTCCCTGAGTACACGGTGGCTTTTAGTCAACTCACTTTAGCTACCGTTCTTTTGGTAATGATTGCTAGAGGCTTAAACTTTTTAATTATGGGGATCGGGATTATTAAATACTATGAAATCGCATTGAGTGTTTTGAATGTATTGGTTTTCCCTATATCTTATTTTTTGTTAAAAAACGGCCTTTCTCCTCTGTATGTTTTTGTGGGAATCATTGCCTCAGACTTTTTGGTAGTGATGGTTAGAGTGATTTTTGCCTCGAAATATTCTAATATGAGCAAACTTGTTTTTTTTAAGCAAGTGCCTCTAAAATTAATCCCACTCACTTTGGCTATATTCTTGCTTTTGTATTTCCCTTACTTCAATGTATTCCAAAATCCATTTTTACACTTTGCATGGACTCTTTTGGGCTCTACAATCCTCCTATTCCTGGGGGCTTGGTTTATAGTTTTTAATCCAAGTGAAAAAAACACTCTGATAAATTTTCTTTCAAGTGCTCTAAAAAAGCTTGGAGTTTCACTAAAAAATTAAAATAAAAATCTTTTTGCTATATTAATTATCATGAATACAGCTCTTATATTTGCCGGTGGTTCTGGAATTCGAATGAAATCCACTGCCAAGCCAAAACAGTTTTTAGAACTCAATGGTCGTGCTATTATTTTGCATACTTTAGAATATTTTGAAAAACACCCACAAATAGATAACATTTGTGTTGTCAGCATTGAATCTTGGATTCCCTATTTAAAAAAATTATTAGAAGAACATGGTTTAAAAAAAATCCAGTGGATTGTCTCTGGAGGAAAAACAGGACAAGAGTCTATATTCAATGGCCTTCAAGCGATTTTTAATGACAATAAAACACCCCGTGAAACAGTAGTTTTAATCCATGATGGAGTCCGCCCTCTCATTTCAGAAGAACTTATTAGTCAAAACATTCAAAGTGTTAAAAAAAATGGCTCTGCCATCACTGTAGCTCCTGCAATAGAAACTATCATCACTAGTTCTGATCAAGCAAAAGTAGACTCCATTTTAAATAGAAACACTTGTCTTTTAGCTAGAGCCCCACAAAGTTTTTACCTCCACGAAATCATGGACGCGCATCAAAAAGCAAAAAAAGAAAATAAGCTGGACTTTATTGATTCGGCAACCCTTATGTCTTATTATGGAAAAAACTTATTTGTCGTAGAAGGCCCTAGTGAAAACATAAAAATCACGACTCCTATGGATTTTTATTTATTTAGAGCTATTTACGAAATCAGAGAAAACGCACAAATATTTGGATTTTAAATGTTAGAAAGCCCACAAGACCCTATTTTACAAGAAGATTTAGAAATTATTGCTCATTCCAAACAGATTCCTTGGACTTCCTTGGAGCACTCTACTCTCTTCATCACTGGTGCTACAGGTTTAATAGGCTCTCAAATTATCAAAGCCATAGCCTGCAGAAATAGGCTTTATAGCTCGAAAATTCGCATCTTAGCTGGTGTTCGTAATATAGAAAAAGCTAAAAAAATTTTTGAATTTCTGCACCAGCGAGAAGGGCTTGATTTTGTCCACCTAGACTTAAATCAAAAAATAGACATCGAAGCCCCCATAGATTATCTAATACACACAGCAAGCATCACAAGTTCCAAAGATTTTGTAGAAAAACCTGTCGATGTTATAGAAAGTTCTGTACTTGGCACTTCACGACTTTTACGCTTAGCACTGCAAAAAAAAATAAAGGCTTTTGTTTATTTGTCTTCGATGGAAGCTTATGGAGTAGTCGAAGACTCCAGTCAGCGAGCAACAGAAGCAGATTTAGGTTACCTTGACTTGACTAATGTGAGGAGTAGTTACCCAGAAAGTAAAAGGATTTCTGAATTACTTTGCACCTCTTATGCTTCTCAATACCAAGTCCCTGTTTGTGTGGCTAGACTTTCTCAAACTTTTGGAGCGGGCGTGGATTATAGTGAAAATAGAGTTTTCGCTCAGTTTGCAAAAAGTGTGATCGAAAAAAAAGACATCATCCTCCGATCGACTGGACTCTCTTATGGCAATTATTGTTACACCAGAGACACCATTCAAGCTATTTTATTGCTCTTAATAAAAGGTGAAAAGGGTGAGACTTACACCGTCACCAACGAAAGTACCACTACAAGCATCAAAGAAATGGCTCAAATGATTATCCATGAAATCGCTGACCAAGAAATTAAACTCCAATTTGATATTCCAAAAAATGCACATGTACATGGTTACGCTCCAGATACCAAACTTAAACTCAGCTCTGCAAAACTTCAAAAACTAGGCTGGGCTCCAAGCGTCTCTTTAAAAGAAGCGTACTTACGACTCATCCAAAGCTTAAAAAATCAACGAAAATGAGCCGATTTCATCCTAGGGACTTCCTTCGACAAATGATTTTTTATTTGTTTCGAATATTTCCCATACAGCAGAATAAAATTGTTTTTGACAATTACTTTGGTCGTGCTTATGCTTGCAATCCAAAGTATATTACAGAAGCCCTCTTGGCTATGGACTCTTCTAAATCCATTGATATTGTATGGACTTGCCTTCCCAAATATAAAGACACATTAGCAAAAGGCGTTCGATATGTAAAATACCGCTCCATTCGTTCTTATTGGGAGCTTGCTACCGCTAAAGTTTGGGTGGACAATGTTCGCAAAAGAACCTATGAGAAGAAAAGAAAAAAACAGTTTTATATACAAACCTGGCATGGTGCCATAGGTATTAAAAAGTCCGAGGGAGACGCCGCCGACAAAATCACTCCTAAGTTTTTAAAAATTGCCAAGTACGATTCGCCACAAATCAATTTAATGATTTCTAACAGCACTTTTTGTACTCAATTTTACAAGCGAGCATTTTGGTATCACGGCCCTATTGCTGAATTTGGCTACCCCAGAAATGATATTTTTGCAAATCCCAAGCAAAAGATTTCTCTTCAAGTCAGAAGTTTTTTTAATATAGATTCAAGCACTTCTATATTGTTGTATGCCCCCACTTTTCGAAAAACCTCTGCTCTATGGGATCAATTGGTCTTAGACCTTCCTAGACTTTTGTTGAACTTAGAAAAGAAATTCAATGGGAAGTGGGTATGCCTTTTGCGGTTGCACCCTTGGGCTGTAAAACACGACGCCAATAAACCGATTTTCAATTCAAAAATCATCGATGCCACCCATTATCCAGACATCCAAGAATTACTTCTCAGTGCTGGGGTTTTAGTCACAGATTATTCAAGTTGCATGTTTGATTATTTAATACAAAAAAAACCTGCTTTTATGTATGCACCTGACATTCAAAACTATGTAGAAGAAAGAGGCCTTTTAATGGACCCTTTTACTCTTCCTTTCACTTGTGCCACTGATAACGACGAGTTAGAAAAACAAGTTTTAGAATTTGACATAGAAAACTTCATAAAAAAAACGGAGCTTTTCTTTTCTGAAAATGAACTCAAAGAAGATGGATTTGCCTCTCAAAAAACAGCTAATCTCATATTAAATATAATCGACAATAAACCCACCAGCTCTAACCAAACTGAAGTTCTGGAATAAAAACTCCATATTCAAAAGCTTAACATATCTCAGACTATCGGGCTATTAAAACACAGTGTTCAATTTCTTTATGTGTGTCTTTGCAAAAACATTCTATATTTAAAAATGATTTGGCATTTTAGCTGTCAATTATAAAACCATACTTTTCAACTTTAACCTCTAAATTGAAGACATGAAAGCATATAAAAGAGCAATTACTTACGGTACTTTTGACTTGTTCCACATCGGTCATTTAAGACTTTTAGAGCGAATCGCCTCACTCGCAGAAGAGGTGGTGGTGGCCATATCTTCAGATGAGTTTAATCTATTAAAAAACAAAGTTTGCTCAATCCCTTTTGAAGATAGAAAAGATATTGTAGCAGCCCTTCGAGTGGTTACAAAAGTGATTAAAGAAGACAACTGGGAACAAAAAATCATAGACATTCAAAATGAAAACTGTGATCTATTTGTGATGGGTGACGACTGGAAAGGCAAATTTGATTTTTTAAAAGCTTATTGTGAAGTACTTTATTTACCTCGAACTGAAGGAGTAAGTACCACAGAAATTAAAGAATGGTTAAAAGCCTAATTTTTTCTTTTTATTTTAGTTTCACATGCATAAAAATAGGGTGGTGGTCAGAAGGGACACGCATCTTCTCACCATCCCAGTAAGTCATATTTAATATACCATATCGAAGGATAGACATAGCTCCACTGTATAATATATGGTCAATAGTGTGTTTGCCTACTTTATCGTATTTGTAATGATTAAAAGAGGCTGTAGGTGCATACACATAACTTGCAGAATCCATAGCAAAATAAGCCACTCCACTTTTTTCAATGGTCTTCAATGCTTTTTGGTGTCGCTTGGCATTCAAATCTCCTAGATAAAACCAAGAATCGTCTCCAACTATGTGTGGGATTTTTTCTAACATTTGCAAAGCACTTTGATAGCGAGCTTCTGCACCCTTGTGATCCCAATGCGTATTAAAAACATAAAATATTTTTTGACTGTCTTTTTGAATTAATTTAAGCCACACACAAGTACGATGATCTCGAGCGTCCCAGCCTCTACTTCTAACATGATCTGTCTTAGATATCCAAAAAAAACCACTGTCTAAAACTTCAAAAGCTGTATTTTTATAAAATATTGGATTAGCACTTTCTGGATCGGGGCCATAAAAAGAATATCCATCTAGAAAACGATTTAAGTCCAAACTTTGTAGAGAATCTGACTCTTGAATGCCTATAATATCAAAATCTAGAAAATGAATCAAATTTGCAATTTCTGGCACCCTTTTGCTCCAAGCATCCCCAGCCAAAGAATCCTTTTTTTCTACACACCTCACATTCCATGAACCTAAATGAAGTTCTGCTGCTAATAGAAAACTTGTTGACAATAAAAAGACTAAAAGAAGAGTGTTTTTTTTCATTATAGAAATCCAAATATGAATTGAAACATAAAATACAAATTTTTAGCTTATGAAATAGATTTTTATCTTCTTTTTCTCTCCAGAGATAAATATATTTCTATCTATAGGATTATTAATGAAATACATTTTCCTTTCTCTTTTCTTTGTATTAATTTTTGGTAAGGTTCGTTTTTTACAAGAAGCCTTGAACTTTGGTGGTGAAGTTGCAAATATGCCACCAAAGCTATTCCTTATAATGGTTATAACTGGCTCCATATTAAAAATGATTCATAAAAAAACTCCCTTCCAGTGGTTCACTATCGAAAAAGTCATGTTTTTGTTTTTTGGGGGCTTTATAGTTTCTGGATATTTAGGTTCCATGCTTTTCGCCTATCAACCCAAAATCTACCCTCAATTGATGGACATTGTAAATTATAGTTCTTTTTTTCTTGGTTTTTATGCGACAATTTATTTTTTTCAAGACACCTCTCCACAAAAAATGAAGACTTGGCTTGATCCAACTATCTTTTTCGCCAAAATCTTAAGTCTTTTCATGCTCGCATTTTGGTTACTAGAACAAACTTTTGGACTGGGGATGACTTCTAATGATATTGCGAACCGTTTGTTACCCCCATACCAATTTATATTTTATCACGGCACTTATTTTATGACCGTTGTGACATTTTTGTTCTTGCTCCTTTTTAAAGAACGAAAATTCTATATATTCGTTCTTTGTCTTCTCTGTTTTCTTTCTGCTCGAGATCGCGGTTATTTCTTTTTGTTACTTTTTATATCGTTTAGTTTTCTTGCAAAAAACAACGCTTTTAACTTCAAGTTTTTAATACCCTTTATAGTTTTAATTGCTATAAGTGCTTTTGCTATTTCCTTCCAAAAAATATTATACTATACAGACGAAGATTCTATTCGTGCTACATTCTATGTTGTAGCTATTTTATTAGCGATAAAACATTTTCCATTAGGAGCTGGCTGGTCCACTATCGGTTCATGGAACGCTTATCGATACAATTCACCTATTTTTGATATCTATTACAACTTTTTCATATGGATAGAAGAACGAGACTCTGTTTATGCAGACTCTGGGTTTTCTTCTGTGATTGGTCAAACAGGAGCCATAGGAACCACTTTTTACCTTCTTTTTATGTTATTTTTATTTTTATCTATGTACAAGCGATTTAGAAATAACAGCCTTCTGCTTCGTATGATTTCCTCTTGGATGCTATTCAATATGGTCAGCTACTTTGTGAGTGATTCCATGGTTTCGAACTTTTTTATTACTAGTTCTTTTTTCATAGCCATTCTTTATTTACAAAACAAAAAAACCGAAGATACCAAAGAGGAATTAACAAAAAACAGTCCCTCTAAATACACTTTGAATCAAGATTAAGAGACCTCTTTTTCTAAAGTTCTCCAGGCCAATAAACCATGACTTTTGCGTTTTTCTTCTGGAGGTAGTTCCATGTAATTTCCGTATAGATTTTTTAAATACTGATGATATATCGCTGGTGCTAAATACTTTTTTCCTTCAAATATAACTTCACACGCCTGCTCCATGTCCTTTCTTAGCATTCGCTCTTGAGGTCCGTAACCCCAAGCAATTCCACCTACATAAGAGCTTTTTTCATATTGCTTGATTTTAGACAATTGATCTACTAGTAAAGAAAAAAAGACATTTACTTTTTTAGGATGAATCTTCACCTTATTTAATAGAAACAAAAGGATTTTTCCGATAAAACCTGTTTTGGGTCTAAAACCAAAATAAACCCCTTTTCTCAAAAATAAAACTATTTTGAAATGATATTTGTTCAATATTTTGTTTTCAAAAAGACCATCTATTGGAAAAACATCCACCCATAAGAAGCCACTTCTTGTGGTGTTTTTTTCGGAAGCAATTATACTTGTATCCAGTAATTTAATAAAGGGTCTAACTCCTTTTCCATTCCTATAAAAATCTATCTCATAAGGTTTTGTTAAAGTTAATTTTAAAAGTTTTTCGAAATCTGGTCTTGGCATAAACACATCAATATCATCGTCCCACGGGATAAAGCCTTGGTGTCGAATAGCACCAAGTAAAGTACCCCCGCACAAAAAATATTGCAAATTGTGTTCAGAACATATTTTAACAAAAACATCTAAAATGGCCAATTGACTTTCTTTGATTTCTTCTTGACTTAGATACTTCATATTATTTTTCAAAACTGGATTTTTCAGGTAAAATATATTCAAAATCACTGATAAATTGTTCTTTCATAACTTCGAATGATTCTGTTAAATGATCCTCGTCATTCAAGCATATCATTTTTTTAGATTGCCTGCGAATGCACTCAGATACTGTTTTAGAATCTATAATGTCTAAGTCAAAACGAGCCCTGTGTTTTTTAAAGTTGGTTGGAGCAATTTTGCCCTGTACAATTTGCCAATGATGCAATAGATATTGATTTACATTATCAAAATCTCTAAACTTAGATTTTGATGTATGGTCTAAAAACTCATATTCTTTTGCCCACACCTCTTCAAAAGTACTCTTTAAGAAAGATTGTGCTGTATGAGTGTGTTTAAATCCTGTAAATAATGGAGCAGGCAAGGTATACAGTGAATATAAATTTCCGTAGAGTCCATACACAGGGTTAAAAAATTTCAATAGGTTCTTTTGAATAACTTTTCTTTTAGAAAAATTTTTATTGATAATAGCAGTGTTATAATTATCAATTGATTTTGCCATGCTAAATTTTTTAAAAACAAGGAGTTGCATTAAAACTTCTTCACAAGGCAATCCTTTTTTAAAAAAATCCGTGGGTTCCATAGAATCTATCAAAAACACATCATCGTTAAAATAAACGAATTTTTCTGACAAGCCCTCAATTCTATGCAAATTAAGCTCTATCGTGTGAGAATTAAAAGTAGGTAAATATTCTTCTGGAATATAATCTGAGTGCCTTACAAAATTTAATTGAGGGGCGTTTAGGTTCATCCAATCTGGATAATGGCCACAAGTGACAAAATGCACTTTGTTCACCCAAGGGCTAAATTTTTCTACGCCTCGAAACCAATATTTTAACAAGTCCCAATCTCGAAATCGAGCAGGAGAATCGCCAGCAGGTTTTCCTGAGTACAGATTTTTTTGTGCTTGCCAGTTTGGATCAGAGCCATCCACCCATATTAATACAAAATCCATATTCATTCATCCTTTTTTTCTAAAATCCATTGGACTGCTTTTTCAGAAGCTAAACCATTTTCATTCACATTTCCATAAAAATCTAAAATATCACTACAATTCTTAGAGGCTTCTTCTAAACTAAAATTTACTATTTTATGAAATAAATCTGCTTCATTTTTTGCTAACACATAAGGGCTTTCTTCTAAGTCAAAATACAAACCTTTCCCTGATTTGTATTCTTCTATATCTGGAACATAAAGAAATATGGGACGAAAAAGCAAAGCATAATCTCCGGCCAAAGAAGAATAGTCCGAAATCAATATATCAGACACTAACAATAATTCCTGAATATCTGGATAATTAGAAACATCGAAAATCCTTGAATCTTTAGTCCATTCTCTTTGTGGTGGAACTTTATAGTGCTGTCTAACTAAACAATACCACGAACAAGTATCTTTTTTTTCTAATGAATCTATTAATTTTGAGAAGTTTAAGGACTCTACAGCCTCCCCTTCTCCTCGAAATGTAGGAGCAAAAAGGATAAGTTTCGAAGAGGGATTTAGCTTCAATTTACTTTTAATTCTTAGAACTTCTTTTGAATTAGTTTTAAAAAACAAATCATTTCTAGGACTACCAATCCGTAAAATTTCTCCCTTATGCTTCATGGCTTCACGAATCACCTTTTCTCCATAATCAGAAGCAGAAAGAACCACATCAACATTTTTATAGGCTTGATCCAATGTAGAAGAGCCATCACTAGACACTTGCACACGCTTAAAAGCACGATCTCCATGCCAAGTGTCTATAATCCACTGATTTTTTCTTTTTTTGGGAATCATTGTCCCTGCATTCATTACCCAAATTTTAGCAGTAAAAAGGTGATAAAATTCTTGAAAGGATTTCTTTTTAACTTTCTGAACATAATTTGGTAAATTCTCTATAGATTCTGGTCGAGTAAAACTCCACACTATTTTTGTTTGTGGTGCTATTTCAAATAGTTTTTCAGAAATAGATTTTGGATTACAAGAATATTGCAAGCCGTTGTATGCTTTAAAGAAGACTTTATTTCTGTCTAGTGGAAAGGGCAGAAAAAGAAAATAGACAAAATGCTGCACAATGTTTTTTAAAAATCTTTTCACTTTAAATCCATGTAAATAGCTTCTATTTTTTTTTGGATCACCACTCCAGAGAATTCTTGACTGGCTTTTTCCCAGCCTGCTTTTCCCATTTTAACTCGAAGTGCTTTGTGGTGAACTAAAGTTATCATAGCTTGTATCAAAGCTTCAATATCTCCTGGTTGGATTAAAAAACCACTTTTTTTATCTTCTACGACATATGGAATTGCATCTACATTTGTTGAAATCACTGGCAGCCCATAGCCCATCGCTTCAACTAAACTCATACCAAACGTTTCTGCATAAGAAGCCAACACCAAAAAATCATAAGAGGACAGAATTTCTAAATAATCCTTATGAGGTATCCAATATGAAACATAAATATCCTTAGATTTTTTTGAGTTTGAAGCCATTGCTCTCACTAAATCTATTTCTCCATCTCCAAAAAGGTGTAGTTCTACAGGCAACGAGAATTCTGCCACATCAAAAGCACGAATCAGGTCGTACACACCTTTCCGTTTGCCATAGCGTCCAGAAAAAATAATTTTAACTGGCAAATCATGTGCTTCTAAATTCACTGGCTTAATAGAAATATTTTCACAAGGATTAGGAAGGGTAAAGTAAAGTATTTCTTTGTTTTTTAAAAATTGATTCAAGAAGTCCTTCATATCGGGTGTGATACAAATAACTCCACTAGAATGATTAAAATAACTCTTAATACAGTATCTTAAAATAAAAGCAGATTCCATGCAAAACTTCTTAAACTCACTGCCATGAATGTGCACTGTATATTTCTGCTTTCGAAGACGCAAACACAAACTAATTAAAAACTTTCTAAAAAAAGAACCGTAACTTGAAGTGTGAATTTGATAAAACTCAAAATGTAAATGAGCTCCAAATATTATCTTAAAACAAACTAAAAGCAATCTGGGAAGTGATTTTATAAAAGAGCCATTATAACTCGATATAAAATGCTTGTCCGATAGAGCAAATAGTTTTTTATAACTTATTAAAACGGAACTTATGCCTCCTTGGACGCTTAATGCAGGACCTATATGGCAAATTCGTTCTATCATTCCAAAATCCTTATCTTTGTAACAAGGCGAGCCGTGGCATTGCACTTTAATTTTGCATATAAGACAGGGCTAGACACCTTTTCACCGAAATGCTCCGAATACCAACCTAATATAGGTTTTTCTTGGCCTTGTATTATTTCATAATGTAAAAAGGGAGCTGGTTCAAGTAAAACAGGGCGACTACCTGGAACTTGTAACAAAAAACCACTTTCTTTTTTTTCAATCATGACATTTGGATGAAAATGAAAAGGTATTTCAATCTCAAAATTTCCTATGCCTGTGAGAACATCTGTAATTACAAACTCATCTTTTTCTGAGTTAAAACAAATTTCTCGTATCACTTCCACACCTTGTTTTTTGTAGCCATTGTGAGTTGCTTTTATTACTTCTAATGGATGATCCATGTTGAAAGATAAAGTCTGCACCTTATAATGATTCAACCACAATGTAGGGCCCGCTAAATCCGCTTGATTTTTTTTATTCACTTGAATCGTATTGTGAGCTAAAGTACTTACAAAATACTCACGCCACTCGCGATGGGTGTGATAAGTATAGGTGCCAGAATCTACAAATATAGGTTTTCCATCGACATGCAAAATAAAAGACAATGCATCAGCGTGTCCATGAGCAGCGATACTTAAAAAGCCTAATGGGGCTGCATCAAAATGCATATATGTTTCAAAATTTTCTTTTCGCTTTCTAAAAATATAATGGCCACTTTTGGGGAAAAAAGAAGATCCTAAAGGGTCTCCTAAGGCCTTTAACTGATCAAATATTACTTTTCCCTTTGCCCCCAGCAGCAAATTAGATTTATTATCCCAAGTTAAAGATTTTCGTTTTAATGTAGGGTCCTCAAAATAAGCAGCAAATGTGGATAATTGAGAGGTAAAATTATTAAAATGTGCCTTTGAATAAGGACACAAAAGATAACCATCGTCCCCATCTCCATACATAGGATAGTTGTCTTTACAGTCTAAAAAAGCATTTAAATACTTAGCGATTTGATGTAGTTTTTTCTGGTAATTATCACTAAAAGGGACCCTTTTCTCTCTACCTACAATAGCAGCAACTAAAAAGAAGTCATTAATAAATTGAATGTACTCTGCAGCTTCTTCTCGATTCACTCCTTCTACTGTGTGTTGGTTCTGAATCTCTTCTTCTAAACCTTTCTGTGCAAATTCAAAAATTTCTTTTTGATTAGGAAGATTTTTCCAAGTCAAAGAAGCAACATATAGTCCTGCATATTCAGAAACCAAATGATTATTTGCCGAAGAATAATACGAAGGGTGTTTGTGAGAATATTCAACATGATTGCAAATTAAAGGGTGCCAAATAGCATCTACAAATTGTCTGAATTTTTCGTTTGTTTTTATTAAAGATTCTGCATCGATGAGCTTCCAGCAATAATGCCAATTGATCAATCGAATATTCACTTCTATGTTACTATACCAATTCACTCCTGTTAAATAAGGATTTTGCTGTGTCCAGCTGCTAATATGATACATCAGTAATTCTAAAAACTTTTCTTCTTTTGTTTTTTTATACTCCATAGCGATAAGAGTCAAAAAAAGCATTCGATTCACTTCCCAAACATATTTTGCACTCCCAAACTGATCTGAACGAATATTAATTTGATGAGCAAAACTCAAAGGAAAAGACTTTCCAGAAGAAAGATCTATATGCCAATCAATAGGTTTGTATATATCTACAAAAGTGTTGAAAATAAAAAACGAATGGTGAGCCTCGCTATCATTTATAATAGAGGAATAAGGTAGCTCCAATTTTACAGGAATTAATTTTTTAAATAGTCTCTTATCTATAACATGAGTTTGGTATCGTTGACGCACACGATAAATTAATTCGGGAAGACTAAAGGTTTTTATTCTATTGATATACCAAGAAAAAGACATCTTAGGCTCTATTACAACTTTAAAAGCTTTTTATATGCCGAAATTAGTTTAGGTTTTTCAAAGTCCCAACTCAACTCTTTTTCTACTCGTTCACGCCCCCACTCTCCCATTTTTTTTGCCTCTTCAGGATGCTCTACCAACCAGATTATTTTATTTGCAAAATCTATTGTATCTGTGTTTTTGGCATACAAAGAAGACTTTCCTGCAGAAAAAGAACCTTCTTTGAGACTATATTGAACTATTGGTTTTGCAAAGGCCATGTATTCCATGATTTTATTCATGGTGGATTTATCGTTCATTTCAGAGGGAATGTCTGGATTTACACAAAGGTCTGCTGTATTTAAAACATCCGCTAAGTACTCATTAGAAACTCTTCCTGGAAATTCCACATAAGCCTCTAAATTTAATTCTACAGACATTTGCATTAAATTTTCTCGAACTGGACCGTTTCCCATCAAACAAAAATAAATGTCTGTTCGATTTTGGTCTTTGACTATGTATTCAATAGATTTTAAAAGCAGGTCAAGGCCTTCTTGCTGCCCCATAACACCAATATATGCCACCATATATTGAAAGCCTTTTTTTAGTTCTGGTTTAGCGGCTCCTACTTTTAATTTGGTTAGGTCTGGACCACTACGAACTACCGTCACTTCTGAGTCCTTTTTTTTGCCCCTCTCCATTGCAATTTGCTTATAAGAATCATTAGTGGCAATCACATGTTTTGCAAAAAAGAAAGTCCATCGTTCTGCCAAAAGCAAAGCCCTATAACCTAAGCCTTTTCTGTTAAACTTAGCTTTCCAAAGCTCTGGATTAATATCGTGGTGATCAAATAAAAAACGCGCTCGAGTGAATAAATAAAATGGGGCTGCTGGAATAAAAATTAAATCTGGAGGATTACAAGCATGAATCACATCTTGAATACCATGAGTAGTAAAAACTTTGAATAAAAGACGAAATTCATGGTAAATCGCCGTTAAATATTCTATAAAATACCCTTTAGTGGAGCTAGCTTCTGGTAAATAATGCCTGTAAACACGAATCCCGTCTATCTCTTCAAAAGGCAATGGGTATTCTTTAGTTTGTGGACAAATCACCGTCACTATAGCCCCTGCTTCTTGCAAAGCAAGAGCCTCTTGCCAGACTCTACGATCAAAAGGGACGGGTAAATTCTCTACAATCATGCACACTTTTTTAGATTTTAAACTCATGAGTTACCAGCAAAATCCTTCGTAATTAGGTAACTCTTCCACCGTAGGGTCTTTTAAGCGTACTAAATCTAAAAAATGTACATTTGGGTGATTTCGAATCAAATCGGGAAGTTCTGGATTTCTAACAGTTATAATCACCAAAGAAACCTTAGAAACCACATCCTCAACAGATGCTTCTAACAAAGGCACCAAATGAGGAATATTTTGGTTGATATCTTGTAAGTTAGTTTCTTTGTCTCTTGCTATATTCAAAAAGCGATCATAAATTCGAAGCGAATTTCCTTTCCCCAGAATAGCCTCGGCAAGTAAAATTGCTGCAGAATTTCTAAAATCATCTGTGCCCGCTTTAAATGTAAGACCTATGATACCCACCGAGCGAGCTCCTATATGCTGAACTCTTTCTAATGCTCTATAAATATGCGTTTGATTGCTAGTAGAAATAGAAGATAAGACAGGAACTTTAACTTGTTTAGAATTTGCTATATAGTTTAATCCCTTTAGGTCTTTGGGTAAACAAGAGCCCCCATAAGCAAAGCCCGGTGTAAAATAGTAGCACGATAAATTCAATTGATCATCTTTGCAAAACAGACTCATCACCTGATGACTGTCTATATCTAATTTTTTACAAATAGCCCCTACTTCATTGGCAAAAGTCACTTTTAGTGCATGGTACGAATTATTTACAAACTTTATTATTTCTGCAACCTTAGGTGTTACTTCTACTATTTCACTAATGAGAGGCTCATAAAGTTCTCGCATTTTTTTTAGAGCTTTAACATCTTGAGAGCCTAAGACAGTCAAAGGAGGGTTTAAAAAATCTGCAACAGCAACACCCTCTCTTAAAAACTCTGGGTTAGAGACTACTGTAAAATGCACCCCCGCTTTTTTTCTGGAATGAGATTCGATTATTTTGCTAATTAACTCATTTGTTCCTGGCGGTACAGTGCTACGAATCACTACAATATGAAATGTAGATTTTGCCCGTAGGACCTTTCCAATATTTTCTGATGCACTCAAAATATAAGACAAATCCAATTGACCATCGGGTGCGTTAGGAGTTCCTACACATAAAAAAGAGATGTCTGATTGCATGACCGCTTGTTCAACTGAATTCGTTGCAGTGATTCTACCAGCCGCGTGACCTTCTGCCATCAAATCGTCAATTTCTCGTTCTACAATAGTAGCAAGCCCTTTTGAAACCCGTTCTACCTTATGAGAATCTATGTCATAACCAATTAAATTATGTCCTAATTTTGCAAAACAACCAATACCAACACACCCAACATATCCCAGACCAAAGACACTGATGTTAGCCATAATTTTATTCTAATATTCCTTTACCTACTGAAGTGACTTCAAAACCAATTTTTCTAAGCATTGATTCATCTAAAACATTTCTACCATCAAAAACAAAAGCAGGCTTTTCCATGCTATCATAAATTCTCTTCCAATCTAACTGAGCATAGTGGGACCATTCTGTGCAAACCACTATAGCATGCGAATCTTGAGCAGCTTTATACTCATCTTCTTCAAACTCTACTTTCGTGATCACATCTTGAAGGTCTCTTTTGGCTTCTGGAATCGCTTTAGGATCAGAAATTACTGGTAGGGCCTGTTCTTCTAAAAGATCGCGTACCACTAAATTAGCTGGGCTCTCTCGAGTGTCTCCTGTATTGGCTTTAAACGCAAAACCATAAACAGCAATTCGCTTTCCAGCAATGGTGTTAAACATTTTTTCTAGCATTCTAGCCACAAATCGATGAGTTTGCCATTCATTGATTTTAACCACACTTTCCCAGTAGTCAGCCACTTCAGAAAGTCCGTAATACGAACATATATAGACTAAATTTAAAATATCTTTTTTAAAGCAAGAGCCTCCAAAACCTACACTTGCTTTTAAGAATTTGGAGCCGATACGAGAATCTTTACCCATGACATAAGCCACTTCATCAACATCTGCTCCTGTTTTTTCACAAAGAGCACTAATACTGTTAATGGAGCTAATCCTTTGAGCTAAAAATGCATTGGCAGTCAATTTAGAAAGTTCTGCACTCCATAAATTGGTGGTTAAGATTTGTTCTCTTGGCACCCAGTTCGCATAAATTTCAACTAAAGTTTGAGCCGCTTCTAAACCCGAAGGAGTTTGGTGACTTCCAATTAACACGCGATCAGGTTTTTCTAAATCTTGGATGGCTGTACCCTCAGCCAAAAATTCAGGGTTAGAAAGCACTTCAAAATGGAGGCCTTTTTCATTGGTGTTTAAAATTCTCTCCATTGCAGCTGCAGTACGCACTGGCAAAGTCGATTTTTCAACAATGATTTTATTCGATTCGCTTTGTTTTAAAATTTGTCTAGCAGTTTTCTCCCAATATTGTAGATCGCTAGCCTTTCCAGCTCCTTGTCCAAAGGATTTAGTAGGAGTGTTCACGCTCACAAAAATAATATCAGCTTCTTTAATGGCAGCATCGATTTCTGTACTAAAAAACAAATTTCTACCACGAGCTCTTTGAACCACCTCATCTAAACCAGGCTCAAAAATAGGCAAGTGATCGCTATTCCAAGCATCTATTCGTTCTTTATTAATATCTACAACCGTCACTTTAAGATGAGGGCATCTATCTGCAATCACAGTCATAGTAGGACCACCCACATAACCAGCACCAATACATAAAATATTTTTTTTGTTTAACATAAGACCCTTTAATTTATATAATGACTAGTATTTACCATATTTATATCCATAGCCATCTATTTTACTGTGAACATACTTATTGATGACAACCGACTTATGAACTGATTCACTCACGCCTTTTGTAAATAAATTTAAACCTTCACGAATAGCCTCAATCGAATGACGATTGTACTCAATAACCATAACAGCTTGATCCGCATGACGGCACACAAGCATGGCATCAGTGACTAACATGATAGGAGGAGTATCAATAATAATCACATCAAAACGAGATTTTACATCTTCCAATAATTTCGAAAATTTTTGAGAACCCAAAAGTTCTGCAGGACTAGCCGGAGTTCTACCCGCAGTAATTACACTTAAATTAGAAATGCTAGTTGAATTCAAAACACTATCTAAAGATTCTTTTCCAGTTAGGGTGTCTGACAAACCTGCTTCCTTTCGAAGTCCAAATTCTTTATGCAAGCGACCTTTCCTCAAGTCTGCATCAATCAACAACACCTTTTTGTCAATGGCTGCAAATAAGGCCCCTAAATTAATTGAAACAAAACTTTTTCCTACCGCTGGTATAAGACCACTCAGCACCACCACATTGCTGCCTTGTTCAGAAAGCATGAACTCTAAAGAAGTCCTTAGGGTACGCATCGATTCAATAGCTAGATCGTCGGGAGCGCTCAACGCCAAAGGCATGTGCTTTTGCTTGGTTGGACCTCCTTTTGGTATTTTTGCATAGACACTAAGCCCTAATTCTCTTTCGATCACTCGAGAGTCTTTGACTCCACTGTGAAGTTTTTTACGAATAGTAACATATAAAACCGACATAGAAAAACCTAAAAACAATGCTAGAATAAAAATTAATTTTTTCTTTGGTTTCACAGGTTTTGTGACTAATTCAGCATAATCTACGATACGAACTGATCCCATTTCTCCAGCAGAAACTAAACGAAGCTGCTGGATATTATTCAGCATGTTCGTATACAAAAGTTTATCGAGCTCGACCTCACTGGTAAGTCTTAAGATTTCTTGTTGTTTTGCAGGTAATTTCCTCACTTGCATAGACATACCAGACAGCTCAGATCGAATAGACTCTATTTGTCTATCCATGGTCATCACCATAGGGTGCGCATCATTAAAAAGTCGAACAGCTTCTTCTTTTTTTTGTTGTAGCTCTAATATTTGTTGTTGTAATTTCATTTGCTTTTCAAGCACTATTTTTGTTTCTGTATTAATATCAACAGAGCCCACTTGATAGCGATAACTGTTTAACTCTGCCTCGGCACTGTCTAATTTACTTTTCACTTCTGGAATTTGCTTCTCTAAAAAACTTAAGGTTTTTTGAGCCTCGGCACTCCTTTGTTCCACATTTTGTCTTAAATATGCATTTGCTACTTGATTAACAATGCTTACCGCTCTATCAGGATAAATGTCTTGATAAGTAAACTCTAAAATCCCTGTTTTTTTGCCTTTTTCACTCACAGAAAATGCCCCACTAAAAGCTTCTATGGCAGCCAATCTGCTACGTTTGTATACTTTAAACTTATCCCCTTTTTTGGCATCCATATATAAAACTCCTATACGAACGGAGTCCTCTAAATAAGGTGCAGACGCTGTTTTACCCACTTCTCCAGAAAGCACTTTTTTTTGAAGCGGGTCTAACAAATCAAAACTAGTACTATCTTTAACTACCAACATCCAAGGAGTGGAGCGAATTTCGTCTGGCATTGAATCTTTTGGATAAGTGAACTCCTGCAAGTCTAGACGGCCTTCTTTGTGCCTTAATCTTTTCCAAAAACCCAGTGGTTCGGAGACAAACTGCAAACCACTCGCGTCCACCGCTGCTCCTATAACGCGCCTACTTTGCACCAATTCAATTTCAGTTTCTGCTGGACTCCCTGTAGAAAACAAGCTCCCCAAGTCTCCCATAAATCCACCGCTACTTTTTTTAGTTTCAATTTGAAGCAATGCATTCACCTTATACTCTGGACGAACCCAATACGAAGCAAAGACTCCTAGAACCATTGATAAAAACAAAAGGAGAAAAACCGAAACTTTATATTTCCACAAATCATCCAATAAATCTAAAAACTCGTTTGATTCTTCGGGTTTAGAAGTTGAAGCCATATTTATAATGCACCTAAGTAAAAACTACGATTAAAATGTTTTTGACCAAGAGAAAGTAAAAAATAACTCATTACTTGTCTATCAAAGAGAAAAAAAAACGATTCAAATCACGCTTCTCTGACTTTCTAGGGATCCTTAAAGCCTTATAAAACTAAAAAGACCACGAAGTTCCATTAGGACCGTCTTGAATAGTCACCTTCATTTTGAGCAATTCATCTCGGATCTTATCGCTTTCGGACCAATTTTTCGCCTTTCTTGCCTCATTTCTTTGTGCCAGTAAATCTTCTATTTTTTTTACAATAGATGGATCTACCTCTGTTAGAGGCTCTAACCTAGATTGTCCCAAATTTAAACCCAAAACTCGATCGAAATCTAAAACTAAACTCGCTTTTTCAAAATCTTCTAAATCCTCTTTGAGCATTTCGTTTAAAACACCCAAAGCCATAGGAGTATTTAAATCATCACCAATCGCTTCTTTAAAGCTTTTTTGAATCTTTAAGGCAAGAGCACTTTTTATTTCTCCCCCTTTACCGATGAGTGGATCCGTTTTTCTACGCAAACTTTTTAAAGATTCCCTTGCGTTTTCAAGAGCTTCCCAGGTGAAATTCAAATAATTTCTATAATGACTCGTCAATGCAAACAAACGATAATCTAAAGGATCAAAACCTTTTTTTTGTAACAAAGAAATCGTTAAAAACTCCCCTGTACTTTTACTCATTTTACCCCCACCCATACGCAAAAACTCTCCATGGAGCCAAAATCTAGAAAACAGTTTTCCAGTTGCACATTCACTTTGAGCAATTTCGTTGGTGTGGTGCACTCGTACATGGTCAGACCCCCCACAATGGATGTCCAAAGTTTCTCCTAAATGGTGCATTGCCATAGCCGAACACTCAATGTGCCAACCAGGAAAGCCTAGACCCCAAGGACTTTCCCACTCCATTGCTCTTTTTTGATTTGGTGGACTAAATTTCCATAAAGCAAAGTCTGTGGCAGAGCGTTTTTCTCCCATATCAATACGAGAACCCTGCCTTAGATTTTCAACATCCAGATTGGCAAACTCTGGATAACGATTGAACTTTGCACTATCAAAATAAATCCCATCAGAAGTTTTATAAGTAAACCCCTTTGCTTCTAAGTTTTGAATAAGTTGAATTTGTTCTGGGATATGATCGGTGGCTTTACACCAAATGACAGGTTCCACAATATTTAAACTTTTCCAATCTTTCATAAAAGCTTGAGTATAATACTCTGCCACCTCCCAAACTGTTTTACCAGTCCTAGCGGCACCTTTTTCCATTTTATCATCTCCATCGTCTGCATCACTTGTCAAATGCCCTACATCTGTAATATTTACAACATGCTTCACAGAAAAACCATGATATTCTAGCGTACGACGAAGCACATCTTCAAAGATATAGGTCCTAAGATTCCCTATATGTGCATAATGATAAACAGTGGGTCCACAACAATACATTTTTACAGTATCATTTGTTTCTAACAACTGAAAAACTTCTTTGGAACGACTTGCGGTATTATAAAACTTTAAACTCATAGTCTAGAAATTTAGAAAAAGTGCTCAAAAATCAACTGATTATTCATAGAAATTCTCTTTTTTTGGCCTATTATCTTCTAAAAGCCCCCAAATCAAAGATTTTACATTTTTTAACGCCATATACTAATTATTTTTGTTATTTTTTGTCAATAATCTTATGCTCGTTTTGCATCCTGTCAAAGGTATTTTTATGTCTCACTCAGATATTCCTGTTCGCGTTCGTTTTGCACCTAGTCCCACTGGTTATCTCCATGTAGGTGGCGCTCGAACTGCTATTTATAATTATTTTTTTGCAAAGGCTCTTCAAGGCACTTTTTATTTAAGAATCGAAGACACCGATCAAAAACGCTATAACGAAGAAGCACTTCAAGATTTATTAAAAGACCTTCAATGGCTTGGCTTAAATTGGGATGAAGGCCCTGGCGTTAACGAAAAACATGGGCCCTATTTTCAAAGCCAAAGGTTGCACTTATACGCTCAACATATTCAAAAACTACTCGATTCTGGTGATGCTTATTATTGTTTTTGCACCGAAGAAAGACTTCAAGAACTTAGAGCAGAACAAGAAAAGTCTGGAGCATCCATCACTGGATACGACAGGCACTGTAGAGACATCTCTAAAGAAGAAGCTAAAAACAGGATCGCTCAAGGCGAAAAAGCGGTCATTCGCTTCAAAGTGCCCAAAACAGGGAACACTACTTTTACAGATTTTATTCGAGGAGAAATTTCTTATCAAAATGAACTCCAAGACGACTTGGTGTTAATCAAAAGAGATGGATTTCCGACTTACCATTTTGCCAGTGTCGTCGATGATCACTTGATGCAAACTTCGCATGTGTTGCGTGGAGACGAATGGATTAGTTCTACTCCAAAGCACATTTTGCTTTATAAAGCTTTTGGTTGGGAGCCCCCTGTATTTTGTCATTTACCTGTAATTCTTGCAGCAGGAGGTGGAAAGCTCTCTAAAAGAAAAGGAGCTGCTTCTGTAGGGGATTTTAGAGAATTAGGCTATTTACCCGAAGCTCTGGTGAATTTTTTGGCTTTACTGGGCTGGAATCCCGGAGATGAGCGAGAAGTCATGAGTCTCGAAGAGATGATTAACAGTTTTTCTTTAGATCGCATTAACCCCAAATCCGTAGCTTTTGATGAAAAAAAATTAAAATGGATGAACGGCCAACATTTACATCGTTGTGACCACTCCGTTTTACTGGAAGCCCTTTTAGATGGCTTAAAAAAAGAATCCATACAAACAGAAGACTTTAACAAAGAATACCATCTTAAAGTAGTTGAAATGTTAAAAACTCGCGTTTCTTTTTTAACCGATTTAGCTCCTATGGCTTCTTATTTTTATAAAAAACCAAGCCATTTTGATGAAAAAGCACAAAAGAAAAACTGGGGAGAAAATTCACTTTCTATCTCAAAATCCGTTCGAAATGAGTTAAAGAAGCTTACAGACTTCAATGCTGTTTCCATAGAAAAAGCCTTTCAACAATTGGCTGAGTCTAGTCAAATAGGCTTAGGTAAAATTGTAGGAGTCGTCCGTTTGGCTGTTTCTGGTGTAGCCGGAGGTCCAGGGTTGTGGGAAATGTTTGAACTTTTAGGCCAATCAGAAGTTTTAAATCGCATAGAAAATGCAGAAAGTCTAATGAAATCATGAAACAATGCTTTTTGAGTCCCATTACTAGTAAAAAACTTTTTTGCAGACGCTGTCAAGTGGTTAGCGATCACAAACTAATGGCTCAAGATGCTTATTCTATTAGTGGGGGCATGCAGCCTCATATCCCTTTACTTTGTTCATGTAAAATTTGTGGCACTTATTTTATTGCTTATTCTCAAGAGTTCAATTTCTTTTGTGACTCTCACAAGTCTGAATACACCAAAATCCTTGGACACAATCGCATCCAACCGGGCAATTGGCTTTATATAAAAAACAAAGAAAGGCCAGGAAAAGTGAAAAGTGTTTTTAAATTTCCAAAAGAAGAGCTTATCACTATATCTTATCAAAATAACTATGAAGAACAGATAAAACACCCTATTTCTAATAACATCAAAGAAGTATCATCCAACGGCTATAAATTATTCCCCGCCCAAACAGGACAGGCTTTGATCGGTGACCACATCTATCATACTCGTCGTGAATTATTTGGAGAAGTGGTTGGTAAAGTTTTAGAAGCCGAAAAAGAAAAACTGGCTGTTTTACTTGAAAACAAAACACTACTTTTTATTACTCTCCCAGAAAAATACCAGGCTCCCCCCAAAAAACAACTACTTGACTTTATCAGTCACAAAATATCTAAAGCCTTTGCCCCCTATCACCAACAATTAAACATTCAAGTTTCTCAAGGAATTGTGTGTATTAGAGGGAGCGTGCCTAGTTTGGCTTTAAAAAACAAACTCAAACTCTTTATAAAAAACATCCCAAGCCTTAAAGGTTGCATTAACCTTGTCGAAGTACAGCCTTTAAAACCTATTAGTGACACCATTATAAAAGCTAGAGTTTTAACTATTTTAGAAGATTTAAGCATCCCTATTTCTAATTACGAAGTCTCTGTTCAAAACGCCGTTGTTCAAATCAAATGTTGTTATCACAATTGCTCCACTCCTACAGATTTAGAACAACGAATAGAACAAATCGAAGGTATTAAAGAATTAAATTTAATTCTAGATTTTATGCCTGTCCAACCTTTATTCCAAGAAAAATGGTTTCAAAATGCAGAAAAAGCCTTGCATAAAAACCCAAAATTGGAGGGATCCAAAATCCGCATTTCTTATCATGGAAAAAAAATATTGCTAGAAGGAAATGTACACTCTTTGTTTCAAAAAAGTCGTGCCTATATAGCTACCATGCTTTCCACCAAAAAAATTTCCATAGAAAACAAGCTTCGTATCAGCCCTTATACAGAGGAACAAGATGTCATCTAGTTACAACAAAACCAATCGCATAAAATCTCGCCTCGAAGCTTCTCCTGCTACCATTGAAGAACTTTCTAATTACATGGAGTGCAATAGTAGAACCATTTACAGGTATATCAATGAATTTAAAAAAGAAAATCTAGGCTTAAAAGAGATTGTAAAAGCTGGACAACCCAAACGATTTTTTATAGAAAAACATCAAGTCAATCCTAATCTCAATTTAATCCGTTCTTTAGAAAATATGAAGGACGAATTGATCGTTGAAAGCAACCATCGATACTCTAAACTTCTAGCTAAAAGTATAAAAGCTTTAAAAGGAAATCCTACAGAAGAAGGTGTGAGCCCAGAACCCATTAGCGTGGACCCACATTTTGTGATTGACCACGGTCCATTTTCTGAATTTAAGGCCTCTGAAAAAAGCATAGAAAAATTCTTAAAAGCCATTAAACTGGGGCAAATGCTCAAAGTTCAATACTGTCAGGGCTCTAACGAAGAAATCCAAACCATGGAGATTCAACCTCTCAAATTGATTTTAAGAATGGGGACGCTTTATCTAGCCTATATTTCCATTGAAAATAAAACACCTAAAATCCTTGTATTCAAACGCATTCAAAAGGTTTCTTACTTAAAAAAATTTGCCCCTTCTGTGGAAATCAATTCGAAAAAATTTTATGAACACACTTTTGGAAAATGGGTGAGCGATCCATCTATCAAGCCTATAAAAATCGTTTTTGAAATCAAGTCCACCTGGTTAAAGACTATTTTAAAAGAAAGTCAATTCAATCCAAAAGTGGTAATCAACACCCAAAACAAGAAAACTATTGCTACACTTCATATCAAAGAATCTCCAGATTTAAAGAACTGGCTTATTAGTGTTTTGGGTGATATCGATATTATAAAACCTATAGAGTTAAAAGAAGAATTGAAAAAAGAGTTGTCGGCGAGGCTCAAAAGCTTAAATTAACTTACCAAAGGAATTCCTTTAAGAATATGAACTCTTACCAACTTTCTGAATTTGATTTTGAGTTTCCCCCCCAATTAATAGCATTAAGAACTGCAGGAAAAGGCAAAACTCGTATTTTACATTGTAGCAAAAGCGGATCACACACTTCTATTTTAAAAGCCCCTCAAATCTTGGATTTATTAAAAAAAGGCGACTGTATTGTTGTGAATAACACCAAAGTTTTTCCTGCAAGACTTTTTGGTAAAACTCCATTTGGAGGTCAAGTTGAAGCTTTATTAGTCCAGGCTTTAAACCCAAGCAAAAATGGAAAAGCTCGTTTTGAGGCATTGGTCAAACCAGGCAGGGCTTTCTCACTCAACAAAAGCGTATTTTTAGCAGGAGTTTTTGCCGAGGTTGAAAACATATTAGAAGACGGTACACGCATCCTTCGTTTTGAAATCACCCCTCAAGAATTAGAAAAACTATTAGAAAAAGAAGGACACATTCCTCTACCCCCATACATTCAAAGGCCCGATGACCAGTCTGACAAAGAAGCTTACCAAAGTATTTTTGCAAAACAAACTGGAGCTGTAGCCGCCCCTACCGCTAGTCTTCATTTTAGTCAAGAAATGTTAAATCAAATCAAAGAAAAAGGCGTTTCTATAGCAGAAGTTACTTTACATGTAGGACCAGGAACCTTTCAAAACATCAATACAGAAGACTTTAGAGAACACCAAATGCATGGAGAGCATTACGAACTCACTGAAAAAAACGCTCAAATAATCAACGAAACAAAAGAAAGACAAGGCCGCGTCATTGCCATTGGCACCACCAGCACTCGAGTCTTAGAAACAATTGCTTCTGAAGATGGACGGATTCAAGCTCAAAAAGGGCTTACGCGAGCCTTTATCTACCCAGGTTATCGTTACAAAATCACAGATGGACTGCTCACTAATTTCCACTGGCCAAAAAGTTCTTTGATATTATTGGTCGCCGCTTTTTATGGGAAAGAAAACACTTTAGCGGCATATCAAAAAGCCATAGAGAACCAAATGCAACTTTTTAGCTATGGAGATGGGATGCTTATTTTATAAAAGCCCACTCATTCACTCAAAGTTCAACCATTCAAACATTGGTTTTAATGCTTTACAAGTCCCTTGAGGATCTTTTTTATACTTTTCGTAAACCACAAAAGCTTGATTTTCTAAAGAAGTTTTATCAATATACAAGCCCATCCAATCTGCTAAAGAAATCAATCCCGTGATATGGCGAATCGAAACTTCATCGTAATCTAAAGCCGACTTATCGATCAACTCTGCTATTTTTTTATGAAAAATTCGCCCTGTCCCTCCAAAAGAGAATCGTGTTTTCAAGCTTTTAGATTCGTCGATTAAATCTTTAATTTCATAAAACAAAATATCACTAGGAATCTCTAAGTATTTTAGAGCCCCATGATGGATTCTTAGATTAATATCCATGCTCAAAACTTTACGAAGCGTATCGGGCAAAGTGTGATCTGGATCGGCAAGACTATCGACAGTCAATCCTTGTTTCAAAGCAAAATCAGAGAAGTTTTTAGTGATCTCTAATAGTTTTTTTTGAGTGGTCAAGCGATTGATTCTTTTTAAGGAATCGCTCATTAAATTTTTAAGGCGAACCACATAAGCACTAGGATACAAAGATTTTAACTCTTCTGTACTAATATTAGGGTTTTCTACAAAGTCTAAATCATTGAAACACCCTTCACAAACCACAATATTGACACGACTCAAATGGTCTGTAAGCACCAAAATTTTGGTAGAAAGTTTCTCTTGAATTCTAGTGTCTTTAAAAAAGGAGTGGACCAAAGTTTGCCTTCTTCTCGAAGACTTGTTTTGTGTACTAATACGGTTGTCTTTATCGTAATAAAGCTCGTTTAGACCCAAATGATGCACTACCGCCCTTTCTGCCATCATTTTCATCACTACTGGCAATTCTGGAGTAGCTAAACTTGTGAAAACCTCGGCCCCGTTCAATTTGTTTTGATTAGAAGTGGCTTTGGCTAAAATACTCAACACCTCTTCTTTAATGGGGTGTCCAAAAGGTAAAAAAGACTGGAACAACTCGATAGCCCTAAGAGCATATCGCATGTTTTGTACAGGCTCTAGCCCTTCGATATCATTAAAAAACCACCCACAACTCGTGTAACTAAAAAGCACAAATTTTTGAATTTCCAAAAGTCTTATCAAAGCTGCAGATGCTTTTTCATCTTGAGGATTTTTTAAAACTTTCTTTAAAAAACTTTCTGTTCTAGTTAAATTTTCGGGCTCCACTAGAACTTGAGCATATTCATTACGAATAAGCCATGGATCTATTTCTGACATTTTTGGGATTTCGCTTAAATACACCAAATCCACCATTTTCTTTAAATGATCAAAAGCCTCTCTTAAGGGCCCTCGCCACTTTTGATTCCACTCCGCAGGCCCTCCTGTCGAGCAACCACAATCTCGAATCCATCGACCCACACCATGAGCACAACTCCACGCCGATCCTTCACCGTGCATGTTTTTAAGGCGAACTTCGTGTTGGGGTGGAAAGTGTTCCAAAAACCAAGCATAATTCACTGGAATCATATTATTCGCTGGAGCATATCGATTAAAAAGCCATGCAGCACACATATCGCCATAAGCTTCATGGTGTCCGTAAGACTCTCCATCAGTTCCAATATTGATCAATTGAGTGTGCTGTTTATTGGAATCGTAAGTGTCTTGTATGCGTTTACCAAAAACCTTAGCATCTCTCAAAAGGTGTTCAAAGCCCACAGCACTAGAAAGTTCTGCATTATAAAAAAACACATCTAAATAACCTTCACACAAAACATTCCCGTCGATATCTTTTGGAAATATTCTATAAGGTCTAGTGGTATCTATATTGGTATGAGAAACATCTCCCCACTCTTCTCTATTAAAATCTCTAAAGGATTCTGCTTGAGTAGGCGATAAAATCACAAAGCGAATCCCTTCACAAATCAAATCCACAACGGTATCCATATTAATAGCTGTTTCTGCAAGCCACATGGCTTCTGGTTTTCTATTAAAATGAAACTCAAAGTCTTGAATACCCCAACGGATTTGAGTCACACGATCTTCTTTGCTAGCCAGGGGCATAATAATATGATTATAAACTTGGGCTATGGCATTTCCGTGCCCACCCAATCGCTCCATACTTTTTTTATCTGCCTCTTGAATGCGTTTATAAGTATCGGGAGTTTTTTTACGGAGCCAATTCATTAAAGTAGCCCCCATATTAAAGCTCATAAACTCATAATTATTGACAATCTCTTGAATTCGGCCTTCTGCATTCAATATACGGCTAGCCCCATTGGGACTATAGCACTCATGGGCGATTCGATCATTCCAATCATGAAAAGGGTGAGCACTTTCTTGATTTTCGATGATTCCAGTCCATGGATTTTCTCTAGGAGGCTGATAAAAGTGTCCATGAATGGTAAAATAGAGAGGCTTTTCAGAAGTCATATTATGATTTTTCATTATCCTTTTTTTCTTGAACAATAGCATCAATCACAGCAGCTACAGTTAAATTAAAAACATCTCGAACCGAACTTTCTACATCTGTGAAGTGGATTGGTTTTTTTAGCCCCATTTGCACAGGGCCAATCGACTCACACACACCCATTTCTAAAAGCATTTTATAGGTTGTATTCGCAGAACTGAGACACGGAAAAATCAAGGTGTTCACGGTCTTCCCTTTAAGCTTTGTAAAACGATACTTATGATCCCTTAGTTCTTTATTGAGAGCGAAATTCACCTGCATTTCTCCATCAACCACATAGTCAGGATAATCTCGATGCAGAGTTGCCACCGCATCGCTCACTATATTAGAAGTACTTTTTACTTGTTCTTGATCTGCACCAAAGTTTGAATAAGAAAGCATAGCCATCACGGGGTCGTGTGCAAAAAAACGAACCGCATCGTGAGTGAGTTTGGCAATATCCACCAAAGTCTCTGCATCTGGACTTCGATTGATCAAAGTGTCGGCCAAAAAGAAAGTACCCTTTGTGGTATTTAAGATATGCAAAGCACCAAAATTCTTATACTCTTTTCGAATCCCTATAATAGATTTCGCCAGAGCAATACTTTCGGAATATTTAGAATAAACACCTGTCACAAAAGCATCTGCTTGACCGGTCTTCACCATCATCATCCCAAAATGATTTGGCTCGTACATATCATCTCTAGCTTCTTCGAAAGTGACTCCATTTCGACCATTTTCTTCAGTAAAAATCAAGGCAAAAGAACGGCGTCGTTCAAACTCTTCTGGACTTCGAGTATTCACAATTTCAATACCAGTCAAATCCAAGTGTTCTTTTTTGGCGGTCAAGTGAATACGATCAGGATTGCCAAGTAAAATAGGGAATGCCACCCCTTCGGCTTTGGCTTGCACCGCGGCTTTGATCATATTGATATGCATACCTTCTGCAAAGACCACTCTTTTAGGATTGCTTCTGGCAGTATCCACAAAACCACGCATCATCTTATTGTCATAGCCCATCATATCTCTTAGTCGATCATAATAAGCATCCCAATCATGAATAGGTTTTTTAGCCACTCCGCTCTCCATGGCAGCCTTAGCCACAGCAATAGAAACCTGAGTTAAAAGTCTTGGATCCAAAGGTTTAGGGATCAAATAATCTTTTCCAAAAGTAAATCGCTTTGCATTATAAGCAATATTCACCACATCCGGCACGGGTTCGTGGGCAAGCCTAGCAATGGCCCTCACTGCAGCAAGCTTCATTTCTTCGTTAATGCAAGTGGCTCGCACATCCAAGGCCCCTCTAAAAATATAAGGAAAACCAATCACATTATTCACTTGGTTGGGGTAATCTGAACGACCTGTTGCAAAAATCAAATCCCCTCTAGAAGCCATAGCTTCTTCATAAGAAATTTCTGGCACTGGGTTTGCAAGAGCAAAAACAATAGGCAAATCTGCCATGCTCCTCACCATTTCTCGGGTTAAAATATTCCCTTTAGAAAGGCCCACAAAAACATCTGCCCCCACCAAAGCATCTCGAAGCGACTCCACCCCTTCACGATCCGAAGCAAACTCTTTTTTGGTTCCAGACAAACCGGGTCTAGAGGAGAGAATCACTCCTTTACTATCCACCATCAGCAGATTTTCTTTTTTAAGCCCCAATGCCAAGTACAATTTGGTACAAGCAATAGCTGCTGCTCCGGCACCATTCACAACCATTTTCACTTCTTCGATCTTTTTACCGGCAAGCTCTATCGCATTCAAAAGCCCTGCTCCAGAAATAATAGCGGTCCCGTGTTGGTCATCGTGCATCACAGGTATTTCGAGTTCATCTTTGAGCACTTGCTCTATTTCAAAACACTCTGGAGCCTTGATATCTTCTAGATTAATCCCGCCAAAAGTGGGGGCAATCCCTTTCACAATTTCTATGAATTTTTTAGGGTCTTTCTCATCGATTTCAATATCAAAAACATCGATACCGGCATAAATTTTAAAAAGCAAAGCCTTCCCTTCCATCACAGGTTTACTAGCCACAGCTCCAATATTGCCAAGCCCTAAAACCGCCGTACCATTAGAAATCACAGCGACCAGATTCCCTTTTCCAGTATAATCATAAGCCAATTCAATATTTTTTTCAATTTCCAAACAGGGCTCTGCCACACCTGGAGTATAAGCTAAGCCCAAATCGGTTTGAGTAGAATGTGGTTTAGTAGGCACCACTTCAATTTTGCCTGGTTTAGCACCAGAATGATAGTCCAAAGCAGCTTGTTTTAAATTTTGACTCATCATGAAATCCTTGTTTTCATATTATTTTGAAAAAACCACATAATCACACAAAAAATAGTATATATCCACCAAAATCCAACTTCAACAAAAGCCTATTTTTTAGCTTTAAGCTTTTCATTTAAAGATTCAATTCGTTCTAGGGTCTCTGCCGATAAAATATGCTCCATCACACAAGCTTCTTCGCTAGCCACCTCTTCTGAAACTCCAATATTCATCAAAAAACTCTTGAGCAACAAATGGCGATTCAATATTTTTTGAGCCACTTTTTTGCCCATCGGGGTCAGCTCAATATCTCCGTAAGCCTCTTGTTCTACCAGATTTTGCAGCTTTAAAAGACTCATTGCTTTGGCCACCGAAGGCATTTTCACCGAAAGAGCCACCGCCAAATCCTTCACTCGCACGCGTCCAGTTGCTTTATGGAGCATCAAAATCATCTCTAAATAATCTTCTAAACTTTTACTCAATTTAATGGATTCCATAACCACCTCAATAAGTTAGATGCTTCTAAGATAGCAAATCGAAACACAAAAACACAATAAAAGCTTTTTTTTGGTAATGAAGTCTCAGAAACGCCTGGCTCCTTAGCTTCAAATAGAACTAAAAAGTAAAAATAAGTTTAACATCTATAGAAGTACTTTTTCATAAAAAAAACTATATTAAATAAAGTTTTAACCATTAGGATTCTTATGAAACTGACAAGCAAAACACTTTTCATACTTGCTTTTTTCATTGGCACAAGCTTTGCTCAAAATGAATTAAAAATAGGTGCAAAAGCCCTATTGGGATACAACCTCCTTTGGGGAGAAAACTCCCGATCTGCCTCTGGGATGGAGTTTGGTGCTGGAGCCACCCTAAACTACGAGATAACCCCTTTATTAAAGCTTCACCCCGAGCTTCTCATTGCCTACCGTTCTGTATCCTTTTCATACACTCTCTCCTCACCCGCATCAGAGAGTTCTTTCACACAAGATCTGAGTTTTTTGTACCTAGAACTTCCTATTTTGGTCCAAATAGAACCAATACCTTCATGGTTTTTTGAAGCCGGAGCCTCCTTAGCATTCAACTTCAGTGCCTCCTATGAGACTACAGCAAAAACAACTCACAATTTAGAGCTCCACAATGACGGTAAACTCGAAGATGCTAGTGTTTTTGATGTAGCGTTGGTCTTGGGAGCAGGCAAAAGTTTTGCCATTGGGAATGGTTTAGACCTTCACTTCCGCTTTGCACTAGGTTTCTTAAATACCTATAAAGATTATTTTGATGCCAAGTCTGATTTAGGTTATCATGATGAGAAACGAGATTCCAAATGGATGCGTTTTCAAATAGGGGCCACTTACTGGATTTTATAAAAAACGATTCCAGTCTTCGGGGTGTGTGAGTTTGTCATTTTTGGATTCTCCCATCACCACTTTAACTGGGATTTCAAAAAACTCTAAAATAGAGGCCTCATCGGTAGGCAAAAATGAGAGGGGCTTTTCTTCTATTTTTTGATATAAATCTTTTAAAGTAGAAAGTTTGCAAGCTTGAGGTGTTTGTGCAAGCCACAATAAATCTCTATCCAAAGTTTTTTTCACAAAAGAATCGCTCACCACCTTCACTGTGTCTGTGACAGGTTTTGCAACCACACATGCAAAGTCTTCTCGAAGCACCGCAAAACAATCGTGAATGATGCGCTCCGAAACTAAAGGGCGTGCCACATCGTGTATCAACACATGGCTGGCCCTTTCAATAGCCAAAACTCCATTTTTTACTGAATCAAATCGTTCCTTCCCTCCAAGCACTATTTTCACTTTATTTTGCTCGGATTCACTGAGTATTTTATTGTCTTCGAGCAGTTCCTTTTCAAAATGAGACTCCCACTCTGCAGGGACCACTAAGACTAGTTCTATAATTTCTGGAATACTTAAGAAAGTTTTTAAAGAGTATGTGTATAAAGGTTTATCTTTTAATAAATGCAATTGTTTAGGGAGGCTTGAAGAAAATCGTTTGCCAAGCCCTCCTGCAGGTAAAACGACAGCAAAAGATGGGTTGTTTTTAAAGCTCATAATCTAAAAGTAACAATATTCAAGCCAGGCGTGTGTGAGACTTCATCCAAAACAAAGGTTTTTATACACTCACACTTCTATCATCGAAGATTCGAAACGATATGAAAATAGTACAATTCTAAATTCTCACTTTAAAACTTTGCTTTAAAACAACTGCAAACTTCATAAAATCCGACTATTTATAAATTTAATTTGCTAAATTAAAACAACCACTGGATCTCGTATTTCCAGAGGACTCAAAGGATTATACCATGAATCAAATTGAACTCACTCTTCCCGATGGCTCCATTCGTTCCGTAGCATCGGGGACCACAGGCTTAGAAGTGGCAAGCAGTATATCTTCTGGATTAGCTAAAAAAGCCCTCGCCATTAAACTCAATGAACAAATTTTAGATTTAAAAAGACCCCTTAAAGAAAATGGTACTTTTAAAATCATCACTCCCAGTAACGAAGATCCCGATGCCTTATTTGTGCTTCGACACTCTTGTGCTCATGTACTCGCCGAAGCGGTGTGTGATTTGTTTCCTGGCACAAAACTAGCTTATGGTCCAGCCATCGACAAAGGCTTTTACTACGATTTAATGAGCCCAAAACCTATCCTTTTGGAAGACCTTTCTAAAATCGAAAAACGAATGAAAGAAATCATTAAAGAAAACAAAGCGTTCAATCGCCTTGAATTTAGTGCAGAAGAGGGGTTGGCTCGAGTCCAAAACGACAAATACAAGCTAGACAATGCCAATAGAGCTTTGGCGCGCGACGATAGTGACGGTGTTTTGAGCTTTTATGTGACCGGTGAAGAAAATAAAAACTGGGAAGACCTTTGTGCTGGACCACATATTCCAAGCACCGGGAAAATAAAAGCCTTTAAACTGATGTCTATCGCTGGTGCATATTGGCACGGAGACCAAAGTAGCGACCAACTCACACGAATTTATGGGACTTGTTTTGCAGACAAAGAAGGCTTAGACAATCACCTGCATCTGCTCGCAGAAGCCGAAAAAAGGGACCACCGAAAAATAGGCAAAGAGCTCGGTTTATACCATATTGAAGACCACTCCCCCGGTATGGTCTTTTGGCACCCTAAAGGGACCATCATGGTCAATGCTTTGAAGCAGTATATTCGTGAAAAAATAAGCCGCTTGGGTTATGACGAGGTGATTACCCCAGAATTGGTAGATAAATCCCTGTGGATTCAATCGGGTCACTCCGATAAATATGACGAAAACATGTTCAAGACAAATGCTGGCGACCGTGAAATGGCTGTAAAACCTATGAACTGTCCTTGCCACATTGAAATTTTCAATCAAGGCTTAAAATCTTGGCGTGATTTACCGCTTCGATTCTCGGAATTTGGAAAATGCCACCGCTACGAACCTGCCGGCACCATGCACGGGCTAATGCGGGTGAGGGGTTTTGTTCAAGACGACGGCCATATCTTTTGTACCGAAGAGCAAATTGCTACTGAAGTTTCTGATTTTTGTAATTTGGTCAAAGAAATCTACTCAGAATTTGGCTTCAACGATATTTTAGTGAAGCTCTCGACCAGACCAGAAAAAAGAGTGGGCTCTGATAGCCTTTGGGATAAAGCCGAAAAAGCTCTCGAAGAAGCCACACAATTAGCCAAGCTAGATTACGAGTTGAACCCCGGTGAGGGGGCCTTTTATGGACCTAAGTTGGAGTTTGTTCTCAAAGATTCTTTGGGAAGGGATTGGCAATGCGGTACCATTCAAGTGGACTTCAATATGCCCGAAAGATTGGGTGCAGAGTATGTAGGTAAAGACAATCAAAAACACACTCCTGTGATGCTCCACCGAGCTGTGGTTGGCTCTATAGAACGCTTTTTAGGGATCCTTATCGAAGAATTTATGGGAGACTTTCCTCTTTGGCTTGCTCCTGTGCAAGCAAGGTTACTCCCCATTTCCGAAAAATTTGTGGACTATGCCAAAGAGGTTCAAAATCAACTCATTCAAAATGGTATTCGAGCCGAACTAGACGATTCTAACGAAAAGTTGGGCTATAAAATTCGCCAATGTGAACTGCAAAAAATACCATTTTTGCTAGTCGTAGGTGAAAAAGAAATCCAGCAAAATCAAGTTTCTGTGCGGCAACGAAAGCACGGCGACAAAGGTTCTATGAGTGTTTCAGATTTTATAAATCTAACAGCCTCAGACCGCAAAATCTTTCGTTAAGGCAAAGAGAGCTCTAAAGAGCTCTCTTTGCATATCATCCAAGCCTAAATAAGCCTTAAATTCCAAAGCTAAAAATGATAGCTTAATAAAACCATCCCTACAGCGGCCACATTGACTTGCCAATATTTTGCATTGTCCATGGGTGCAAAACTTTTTTCATTGATTTTTTGAATGTAAAAAAAGTTCATCCCAAATTCGGTGGACAAAGAAAATCGAGACACAGGAAAATAGCTAAAGCCTGCGTAGGGTGTTAAACCATACCTTCTATAAACCGTGTTCATAAAATTTGCCGCACTGTATCGAAAGCTCAAATCAGAGGCCCAGTGCACACGCCAATGTTTAGAAACAATGGGGTAAATTTGTTCATATCCAAGCTTGATAGAAAATATTTTGTAGGCGTCTGCTTCGTTTCCCCACTCCAAGTCTAGCCCACTACGAATCGCATGAGGCCCCACCATTCTTCTCTTGTAATACAACAAATAAGATTCTTTTTTTTTGCTTAAAAAAGTAAGCACATTGGCCACATCTACACTAAATGAATTTTTATAGCCTAGATCAGCTTCTGCAAAAACAGTGGAGCTAAAAAGCACCACTGTTAATAAAAAAATCTTAAGGTATGAGTGCATTATTTTGCTGCAAAAATAGCAAGCGTTTCCGACATAAATTGTTGATAAAAGACTTCTGTGTTTTCTTTGGTACCATCTTTATAATAAATCACAAACTCTGAATCTCCCTCAGCAGACACTTCAATTTTTATAGTACCCACTTCTGAGTTTTGATACAAGACTTGAAGGTCTATGTGTTCACTCATGCTCTTCTGTAACTTCATGATGGCTTCAATGTCTTCCTCTTCATAGGCTGCTTCTAGCTTTTCTTCGATCTTATTGAGTTCATAGACATTGATTCCACCTTTTAATGCCAGTTTATCTTGTTTCAATTCAAAGCCTACAAAATCAAGATCTAAATCATTAAAGTCGGTATAGCTAGAGATAGCTTTATTGACTTTAGCTTCTAAAGACAAAGAAAGATTTGCTTTTGAATTTGTTTTGTCAGAAACAGAGGCCTTTGCCACAAAATGAGAAGAAGACTTTTGATCTAAGTTTACATTGAACACCAAAGGATCTGAAACGGCTTTAGCAGCAATGGATTTAGGGATGCCAAACTCATTATAACTAGCCGAAGCTTCTACAGAAAGCAAGCTTTTATCACTTTGAGAAAAATCCAAATTTATTTTAGTAGGCAAATATACAGATTCTCTAGGGAGTTTCACTTTTTTATCTTCATATTCTTTAAAATCAATCACACAGTCATTTTTAGAGCTGTTTTCTGAACATGGAAATTGAATTTTGATCTTGCTTGAAGAAGATTTTTTCCAGTTATTATCAGAGGCATTCCAAGCGTAGTCCCCCGCATTCACAGCATATGGGAAACGATTGTCTGTAAAATCAAAAGACAAGCCCTCTTGAGACATGAATTTTGTAAGCAACTCAATAGAATATTCAGGTGGATTGAGCTCATCATTTTCATCTATTTCTACAAATTCTTCTGCAAACTTATAGATACTCACCTTTTCAAAACTGGCTAACAAGACCCCTACATTGGTAAAAGACTCTTTAATAGCCTGTTTGTCTTCTTCTACAGTGGTAGCAACAGGTGATCCTCCTGTATCAGAACAAGCGGTTAAAATCAGTGCTGCTAGAATAAACACAAGCGATGTGATTTTGTTTTTCATATGGTTTCTCCTTAAAAGCTTTTGGTAAAATAGCTTTTTGAAAACATATTTAAAATAGTAAAAGCTATACAATAAAAGTAAACATTATACTTTAAAAGTTTAAAATAATACTCAACAAGTGATTTCCATCAAGATTTGGATTCGCTTGGAAGGCATAATCGATAGAAAACACATCAAATTGCAAACCTAAGCCTGCATTGATCCCATTTTCAGTGTCTTTTTTTAGTGCATACCCGCCTCTTAAAGACAAGGTGTTTTTGTAAATCAATTCCGATGCAAAAAAGACCTCTGCTTTGGAATCTGCTCTGCGATAAAGATCGGAATATAATTTAAGCTCAAATATAGAGCCTATAGGCATGTGAAAAGCAAGCCCCGCTTGCAAAGACAAGGGCAAAGCTTCTGAATGACTCCTATACGAAGTCACATAGCCTAGATTACGGATTAAACTACCCAATGAAAAATAAGAATTCAAGTCCAAAGAGAGCCCAAAATCACCTAAAAAAGCATAGGCGGTATAATCTTCTATATTTTGTGAAGCCAGCTTATAAGAAAGAGCCCAATGAAAAGCTTCTTTTTTATTAGAAAAAGCAAGTTGGGCCCCCCAAGCAGAGGCTCCATAATTTCCTGTTTTAAAACCCTCTTCGTCTCGACCTTCGATGTCACCATAATTCAAAAATTCTAAACCTGCAAGCATATTAAAACTCTGAAAAGGGTTTCCCCAAAGGATAGAGTTCAACCTTGCGTCGATAGCCTTAGAGTATATCACTTGACTGACTCCAACACTTGGATTTTGAAGCGAAGCCAATGCTAAAGGATTTCGAGAAGCATCTAACAAAGAACCTGACATGGCCACACCAGCCCCCGCCAAAGAAGCACTCCTAGGAGAAACCTCACTGGCCAGGAACTTCATTGTCACCGAACCTGGATCGGCATTCCAGTACTTCCCAGCAAATAATGAACTGGTGAACAAGCAAATACATATAAAAATTTTTCGCATATCTTATTAGCTTATCTACTTAAAGGGTTTTCGATATTTTTTGAACTTGCTCTAGTACCAACACGAGTATTTTCTTAGCTCGTTCTTCGGTGTCCGCTTCGGTATAACACCTAAACTCTGGAGCATTCCCGCTAGGCCTCAAATGAATGATCTCTGCTGAATCAAAAGTCATTCTATAGCCATCCACTTCATTAATTTCTACTAAATTTCCAGAAATAGCACCAAAAATCTTTTCGGCTTCACTATTGTTTTTTAATAGCTTTAAAATGGAAGCACTCTTTTTATTTGGAAAGTTTTTCAATCTATCACTGGCTGTAAATCGAGTGGGTAAATCCTCTAGCAAATCAGAAATATTTTTCCTTTGTTTTATAACTTCTCGCAACACCGTTATTATAGGCAAAAAAGCATCTCTTGTTGGCAACTTTTGAAGCAGCTTAGACCCTTCTACGATATCTGAACCCAATAAAAAACCACCATTGGCCTCGTAGCCTACCACAGTATTGGTGTCTTCTAAAAGTTTTTCCATCCCTGCGATCACATAAGGGCTTCCTATCCTCGTCCTCTGCACTTTTTCAAAAGCCTTTGACTTTTCTAAAGCGGTATTGCAGCTCACTGGAGTGGCTATCCCTTGCGCTCCCAAAAATTTTGCGGTCAATATCCCAAGCAAATCCCCTCGAATCCAGTTTCCCATATCATCAGAAAGCAATGGTCGATCCGAATCTCCATCAGTACTGACAATAGCGTCCAATCCACCTTGGATCCATTTTTTCGCTAAAATCTCATCTTCGTTTCGGATAGCTTCGGTATCTACCGGCACAAAAACATCAGAAAAACCTAGTTTTTGAACATAAGCACCCAATTTTTCTAGCACAAGAACCAATAAGTCCCTACCCACCGCCGAGTGTTGATAAACCCCTACACTCAAACCCTGCAAAGCTTTTTCTCCAAAAAACTGCACATATCGATCCACATAGTTTTGAGCCACTGTTGTCTCTACAGAAGGCAAATCTAGACTCTCCACAAAAAAGCCTTGTGTATCGAAAAGAGACTCTTCTATCTGGACTTCTTGAAGCACAATTTGCTCTTCGTCTTTTTTTGAAATTTCTCCAAAAGGATGATTGAATTTTATGCCATTTCTATCTTCTGGAATATGACTCCCTGTGACCATAATACTGGGGATTTTGTTTTGAATACCATAAAGAGCAATAGCAGGACTTGGGCTTTTGCCTCCATAGACAAACTCAAATCCTTGATCTAAACTAGCTCTAAAAATGGCTTTTAAAATCCGATCGGTGCTGGGGCGTAAGTCTCCCGCCACAGCCACTTTTTTTTCAGAGGGGTAGTGCTTTTCTATAGATGCTAAAAAAGCCCTGGTGTATATATAACAAACACGGTCAGTCATCTGTGAAACAAGACCTCTGGCACCACTTGTGCCAAAACTCACACCACTTTTATTCATCACTTCTTGCATTAAAACCAGCATTTTCTCTCCAAACTCAAATTCAAGGCTTAAATATCGAACTTATACTTTATAAAAGTAAAAAAACTACACAACTAAAACGAGTTTAGAAATAAAAACACCTCAAAAACTCTCACCAATCCTTCTCAAATACAAAAGTGGCGTATTTAATTCTCGACTAGCCGCCAAAGGCACTGCAAAAAGAATACTCCAATCGTTCAAATCATTATAATCTTGAAGCATTTGTTCCACCAAAACCCATTCATCTTCATACAAAAAGTGAGTATGCTTCACTGAGCGCGCCTCTGCGTCCAACAAAAAACGACCGTGCGTCGATACATAATTCGCCATTAACTCCAACAAACGAGTTTCTGTCCACGGGACAGACTTTTCATCGACAAGCAACAATCCTTCCTCTAAATCTTCGCTTAAAACATCTAAAGCATCGCTAAATTGCTCTCTTTGAACCAAAGTCATCCAAGCAAAAATGCGTTGTCGAACCAATGCTTCGAATTGCTTTTTATCTTCTAAAATATCTTTTTCCACTTCTCTTAAAAATGCTTTTGCCTCTTCATTTTCTGAGACAAAGTTTGGATTTTTAAGCCGTTCCCATTCTTCCAATAAACTAGAGTCCACTCGTTTTATGGTATCTAAAAGGTAAGCTTCTATTTCTAGCAATTCTTCATTTTTATAAGAATCAGGAACCGTTTGTAGGAGCACCTTGTAAGTGCTATTCAAATGCCTCAATAACAAAGCTTCGGAACGCTGCAAAGAATGATTTTTCACATAAGACGAAAAGGTGCTAAAAGTTTCTAAATACTCTCGGGTTATACTTTTAGGCTTCACATTTTCTTGCCCTATCCACGGGTGTTTTTGAGCAAATTCATTAAAAGAATCATATAAAAAATCTCGGAGGGGTTTAGGGTATTCCACTTTCTCCAACTCTTCCATTCGCTTCTCGTATTCCACCCCTTCTGCCTTGAGCTCTGCAAGCCGTTTTGTTCGTTCTTTTTCCAATTGCCGTCGAAGGATCAATTCTGGATTTTCCAAAATAGCCTCTACTATAGAAATCACATCTAAAGCATAATCAGGGCTTTGAATATCTAGTAAAGCAATAGCTTCTAGCAAATACAAAGAAAGCGGCTGATTCATAGCAAAATGATCTTGAAGATTTAAGTTTAACAACAACTTAGAAGAGGATTCTGCATCTTCTTTATTAAACACTATCACCTCTGCTTCTACCAATGCCCTAAAGAGTTGAAAAGCCTTCTTTTTTAAAAGTTTTTTTGATTTTTCACTTTCATGAGAACTGGCAATCAAGTCGCGCATCGCTTTACACCCATCTTCTTTTCTTGAAAGCACATTCAAAAGCATCCCATGGTGGACTGAAAAGTTAGAAAGCAGCGGCTCTGGAGGAGAATCTATCAAACGGTCGAAAGTATTTTTATCCCAAAGCACAAAACCGCGTTCGGGGGCTTTTTTTTTGACAAATCGCTTGCCACTTTGGGCTGATTTTGCCGCTAATTTTATATTTTCAATCACATGTGCAGGGGCCTGAGCATACACATAACCCACATCATCAAAACCTTTCCTACCTGCTCGCCCCACTATTTGATGAAAATCTCTTGCCGTTAAAATCGCCGTTTTATCTCCGCTATATTTAAAAAGCTGCGTCAAAACCACACTACGAATAGGCACATTGACCCCAACGCCCAAAGTATCTGTGCCACAAATGATTTTCAACAAAGATTTTTGAGCAAGCTTTTCTACCAAAATCCTATATTTTGGCAAAAGCCCCGCATGATGCAAGCCAATCCCTTGACTCAACCATCGTTTCACATCGGGTCCATAGGGACTAGAAAACTTAGTGCTTGCCATCGCCTCTTTGATTTGTTGCTTTTCTTCTTTGTTACACAAGTCCAAGCTCATAAAATTTTGAGCATTGACAGCCGCATCTGCTTGTGAAAAATGCACCACATACACCGGGGCTTTAGCCTCATGAATTAACTTTTGGACTGTATTTGAAATTTCTTGTTCACTATAAGAAAACTCCAAAGGAACCGGTCTTTTAGTTTCAAAAACAGTCACAGATTTTAAGCCCGTACGAGCAGAGAGTTCTTTTTCAAAAAAAGCAGTATTTCCCATGGTCGCAGACATCAATAAAAATCGAGCTTTAGTGAGGATCAAAAGAGGGACCTGCCACGAAACCCCTCTATCTTTGTCACCATAGTAATGAAACTCATCCATCACCACATCCGAAACGGCTAGAGACTCTCCCTCGGCCAAAGCCATATTGGCTAGCACCTCTGCCGTACAGCACAAAATAGGAGCGTCTTTATTCACGGTAGCATCGCCTGTAGAAAGCCCCACCATCTCTGGGCCAAATTCTTTACAAAGAGCAAGCCACTTTTCATTGACCAAAGCCTTAATAGGGCAAGTATATACAGATCGCTTAGCTTTTGCCACACTAAAAAAGTGCAAAGCCAAAGCCACCAAAGATTTCCCTGAACCTGTCGGGGTATTTAGAATCACATTTTTATGATCAAAAACTTCTAAAATAGCTTCTTCTTGAGCGGGGTATAAATCTATTTTTTTCTCGCTTAACCAAGACAAAAATAAATCTAAAATTTCTTCATCGGACTTTTCTTTAGCTTTTTCGATATAGTGGAGCAACATAAAGCAAAAGATACTTATTTAACGAAAAAAAAATCACAACCAATGCTTTAAAAGCTTCACATGCCATGCCGCCAATTGAGCCTGAAAAATAAAACCCATCGAAATCAAAAGAGCAGCCTCAGAGGCTTCCGCACCAAAAACGGTCATCACCAGAGCCAGGGCTATCGACAAATTTCGAAGCACCGTCCCATAAATAAAGGCCACCCCATTTTCACGAGTTTTTGCAAAACGAGCAAAAAAAGTGCTTAACACAAAATTAATCACAAAAAAAAGTAAAACAGGCAAACCTAAAAGCAGTAATATCCTTGGATTATCTAAAATATCTTTGGATTTTAAAGAAATAGCCAAAAACTGAACCCCCAAAACACCAATAGTCCCCCAAGGCCCAAAAAGTGGCTTCAAATCCTTCACAAACTTATTTTTCCCATAGCGTTTAAGCAAAAGCCTTTGAGTCGCAAAGCCCATAGCCAAAGGCACAAAAACAATGAACACAATTTGCTGCAAAGTTTTAAGCAAGGGCACATCTACACTGGCCCCAAAAACCTTCATCAAATAAATCGGAGTGAGCAAAGCCCCCACCACTAGCCCAATAATGGTCATTTTAACTGCTGCCGGCAAATTTCCAGAAGCCATTTGCGTCCAAGACAAAGTCATTCCACTGGTAGGCAACAAGCCCGTCAAAAAAAATCCCAAATGCAACAAAGGCTCATTAGAAAAAAACACCCACCCCAAAGCATAGGCAATCAAAGGCGTCAACACGAAATTCATCAAAAGGGCCGAAACCTGAAGCGTCGTATCTCCTTTAGAAAAAAGCTGCTTAAAATTAATCCCCACCATAGTAGGGTAAATCATCACAATAGTCAAAGGAAACACCAAGAACTGCAAAGATTTTGTATCATAAAACAAACCTACCCCAAAACCCAACAGCAAAACCATTGGAATAGAAAGCACCATATTCCTTTGCAACACTCTTGGAATCGCATGAATCATTCGCACATTTATCTCCATTCAATTACAACATTGACTTTTATTACTTCAAAAACCTCAGTGTAAGCAAGCTTGCACAAAAGGCTCGAGAAGGAAGCCAAAATTAATCAAAAAGAAATTCTTTGTAAGGAACTAAGTCACACAAGCCATCATCGCCAAAACAACTTATTTTGACAAAATGTGTCAAAAGCTAGCTATTGAAGTCTCACACACGCCTGGTTTTTAGAACATTCTAATAACAGAAGCCTCTATTTTAAACTAATATCGGATACAATTTAAAACAAGCTTGAATGGAGGCTCTCAAAAACGAATCTTTTTAATTGAAAGTACATTCAAAGAAAAACAAAATGAAAACTACTCTTCACACTCTCATTTTGTATTTTCAAAACTGTACACTTATCATAGGATTTATTATGGCATACGATATTATCAACCTAAACGAAGACCTAAGCTATCAAAAACAGGCAGTGATCAGTCGAGAAATCATCCGCAAAAACAACAGCACCGTCACTCTCTTTGCTTTTGACCAAGGGCAGGGCCTTAGCGAGCACAAAGCACCTTTTGATGCACTAGTTCATGTAGTCGATGGCGAAGTGGAAATCTCTATCGATGGAGAAAAGCACCATCTTAAAGCTGGAGAACTCATCATCATGCCTGCCAACATTCCTCATGCTTTACAATCTATAACAGCATTCAAAATGGTGCTCACCATGCTAAGAACCCCCAAAGAAGATAAAAAAGACTAAGGATACTCAGAAGCTTTATAACGCCCATTCAAATCAAAAGTCCTCAACCACTTCAAAGTGTGTTTGGGGGCTTTTTGTCTTTTTATTCCAATACTCGAAGGGACTTCACCATTAAAACCCTCTTCATTGAGCTTAGTCATACTCAACACCAAAACTCCGTCTTGAACTTGTACATTAGAAGGGTGCATCGTCACACGGTTATCATCAAAAGTCCAGTCTCCTTTACCCCAGCGAGACTCATCCAAAAACTCAAACTCATCGACCCACAACAAACTAAACACAGAATCTGCGTTGGGGGTGTATTCATAAACTTTCACCCAATCGATAAACTGCTGAACGGGCAATATAGATTCATCCCAAGGCCCCACCCAAGCAGGCACAGTAGAAGACCACAAATTAAACCTTAAACTTTGAGCTTTCACCAAATTTTCCACTTGATTTTTAAGATCTGTGCTCCCCACTTCTGTCCGTCGCATTTCCACGCCATTCACAAACCACGCCACATAAGTCGGGGTCCATTCTATAGCATAGATATAATACACTTCACTAGCAGCTGGGTCCAAAGCGTGGTGTTTTTCGCTCATCACTTGTTTCTCTGCACTCCCACTAATAATATTAGATTGAAAACTTTGTGGAGACTTTCCAAGCACTTCTATATCGATTTCCACCCATGGCTCTCCCCCTCCCAGCCAAGAATCGTCATAATAGAGGAACATTGAACTCACTAAAGCAGAACCTGCGGGCATTTTCATTTTTGCTTCAAACTTACCGTACTTAAAAGACTCTAGACTAAAAAGCTCTGCTCCAGAATAATCCTTAGCACATAAAATCACAAACGAGACTAAAATAAAGACAAATATATTTTTCATAATTCAACTCCTCGGCTTTTATTAAAATTACTAAAAAATTCACCTAAAACAAAAATAAATTCTTTTAATATCTCCGCTGATTTTAGAAGCTTTTAATGTGGACAATTTGTCCACATTAAAAAATCGAATCAAAAAAAGCCCATAAAGAGCTCTTTTAATTTCACTACTCACTTATTGTATTTTAGAGCAAACTCACTGCGATCTATATTTTGAGGGGTCCATTTACCGGTATTTCGTATTTCTGCCTTTGGAAAACCTTTTTCTTGAAGTCTGGCTTCGGTGGCATCGATTTCACTTTGGGGCAAATTATAATCCAAAAGTTCTTTATTCAAGTACTTCTCATAACCCACCATATCTAAATAACCGTGTCCAGACATCGTGAACAAAATAGTCTTCTCTTTCCCTTCTTCTCGGGCTTTGATAGCCTCACGAATCACAGCCGCCACCGTATGAGAAGACTCTGGAGCAATGACCCAGCCTTCTGTCCTTGCCCAGCGAATTGCCGCTTGAAAGCACTCATTTTGAGGCACTGCGGTAGGGGTAAACAAACCTTCATTCACAGCCTGACTCACAATAGGCGACATACCGTGATAACGAAGCCCTCCAGCATGGATACTACTAGGGATATAATCATGCCCCAAGGTATGCATTGGCAAAAGTGGTGTAAAGCCTGTCAAATCGCCATAATCATAAGTAAAAACACCTCGAGTCAAAGAAGGGCAACTCGTAGGCTCCACTGGAATAATTTCAATATCTTGACCATGGATTTTATCATAAGCAAAAGGGAAAGCCATCCCAGCAAAATTAGACCCACCACCAGCACAAGACAACACAATATCAGGCTTTTTAATCCCAATCATTTCAAGTTGCTTTTTGGCTTCGAGCCCAATCACCGTTTGGTGGAGCATCACATGGTTCAGCACAGAACCAAGAGCATATTTGGTGCTCCCCGTTTTATCACCAATAGCAAGTTCAACCGCTTCAGAAATAGCAATTCCCAAAGAACCTGGACAATGAGGGTCATTTTGAAGGACTTTACGCCCCACCTCTGTGATCTCGCTAGGACTAGCAATACAGGTACCACCCCAAGTACGCATCAAAGCTTTTCTAAAGGGTTTTTGCTCATAACTCACCTTCACCATAAAAACTTTACAATCGATGCCCATCAATTTACAAGCAAAAGAAAGAGCACCTCCCCATTGACCAGCACCAGTTTCAGTAGTAATCGTTTTGGTACCGGCTTGCTTATTGTACCATGCCTGAGCAATAGCGGTATTGCCTTTGTGACTCCCTGCGGGGCTCACACTTTCATCTTTATAATAAATCTTGGCGGGTGTTTTTAAGTACTCTTCCAACCAATAAGCGCGTCGAAGGGGTGTTGGTCTAAAACGCATCAAGTGCCCTCGAATTTCGTCTGGAATTTTAATCCAAGAATCCGTGGACATCTCTTGTTCTAAAATATTATGGGGGAATATAGCGGCCATTTGCTCCAAAGAAACTGGCTTACCGTCGGAACCCAAAGGAGGTAGCATAGGGGTAGGCAAATCGGCGGCCAAATTATACCATTCTCGTGGCATATCATTAGGATTCAAGTAAATTTGAGCATGTTCGTACATAATAACACCTAAAGAAATCGGGAAAAACCCAAGTTAATAAATAAAAGATAAATACAATTCTAAAATCGCATCACCCCAAAGATAGACTATTGGCGCAGAAATCGAAAGGAAAGGGCCAAAAGGGATCTCTTCTTTTGAAGATTCATCAAAATCTGCACCATTAGGTCTTTTTATAAAACGCATCGGTAAAATCACTAGCAAACCCAACAAAGCCGCCATCACCAAAACCTCAAAAGCCGCAAAGTAGCCCATTATAGCTCCATAACCAGCCAAAAGCTTCACATCACCAAAACCCATCGCCTCTTTTTTCAAAAAACGAGTCACCAAAAAGCCAAAAACATACAAGCCTCCCCCGGCGATCAAAAAACCCAACAAACTATCCACCACAGAAATTCCACCTGGAAAAATGGAAAGCAAAAGCCCCACAAAAATCCCACCCACCGAAATAGAATCCGGGATCAAATGGTGCTCCAAATCAATCAATAGCACAGGCACTATCCCCAAAAGCAACCAAAACAAGGCCGCCATATCTTTAAACTCTGAAGCCTCCAATCCCCAAGGCCTTCCCCACTCTGCAAGCACCACACTCAAAGCCCCTAGCAAAGCACAAAGCAACTCCACCAAAGGGTAGCGAACACTAATAGGGCTTTTACAGCAAGCACTCTTCCCTCTCAAAAGCAACCAACCTACCAGCGGCAAATTAAAAAAAATCGGGATATGTTTTTTACAAGAAGGGCAAAAAGAAGCAGGTTTCACCAAAGACAAGCCTCTTGGCATCCTATAAATAAGCACATTATAAAAACTACCCACAGAAGCCCCGAACAAAAAGCCTAGAATTACAAAATACCAAATAGGAACAACAATCATATACCAAAGATAAAATTAGTTTTGTATAATAATAGCCTTCACTTCCAATAACATTTCTTTTTTACACTATATTTTAAGCATTCACCCCAAAATTGGAGTCTTTATGAATGTAGAAGTCGCAAGCATTTGTGATGCCGCCACAGACCAAGCAGGCAAACTCAACATATTGGGAGCCTTCGATCGTTTCGCTCTACCACTCCCTTACACCTATCCTCAGTGCAGTGCCGTGTTTCGAATCCGTTACCAGCGCTCCGAAGCCACGCACCATCAATTTGAACTCACCATCACCAACACTCAAGGTCAAAACTTAATCCCCCCTTTGCAGTCAGACATTCAATTTCCCGCTTTAAACCCAGAAGCCGAAACCGGCGTAGTGAACATGATCCTCAACATGCACCGAATCCAAATCACCAAAGAAGGCAAATACCTGATTCGCTTGCGTGTGAACCAAATCGAAATCGCCTTACTCCCCCTTTATATCTTTGACACCACCCCCAAAGAACCCAACCCTCTAGAATTTGAAAACAAATAATTTTTAATTTAGAAGTTTCAGAAGCGCCTGGCTTGAACACAAAAAGATTTCCCTCACCCATCAAAAAGCATTTCAAAGATTCTAAAAGATAAAGGTCAAAACCTTTTCATTTCAACCACAAAGCAATAAAAGCCCATTTTCATATGAATTCACAAAACAAAAATCACTGAAAAGCACTAATGATACAGCACGAATAATCCAGCCTCTCCTCTAAAACACCTAGATCGGGCTCCCAAAAAGAATAAGCTCCAGAATCTTCATTTAACATTGAAACTTTTAAACTACCCTCAAAAAAAGACCCTCCAAAGCACTTATAATACGCTTCTTTGCGACACCACAACTTATAAAACAGCTCCAAACTTTGCGACTCGGGCAAAGACTCTATCAGCGAAGTCTCCTCTCTATTAAAAAACCGTCTTGCCAACCGAATGTGCTTTCTTTTTTTATAAAACTCCAAATCCACGCCAACCCTAGCATTAAAAGAATAAACCAAAACACAAGTGTTCTTAGAATGCGTCCAATTAGCATCCATACCATAGCTCGAAAAATCGGGTCGTCCTTTATCGTTGAGTGGGATTTGTTTGCACTCTATCTTTTGATTCAAAGCCGCAGACAAAATAGAATCGATCACCTTGTGATGATTTTGAACATCAAAATGCGAATAAAAAATGTCACCCTGCAAAGTGGTATTTCTCTTAATAAGTGGTAGCATGCATATATCCAAAACTAGAATCTTATTAAAAATAATCTAATAAACACCAAAAGGCATCCAATAACAAAAAGATAAGCTTATAAGAAGCTCCACAAACTTATAAATATATTCCTAATTCAATGGCACCATATCTTTTAGAGCATTAACCGAAATTGGAAAGGTTTCTAATTTATCTACAAACTCTTGAAGTGGAATAGGCTTAGAAAAATAATAGCCTTGAACAAAATGACAACCTGCATCTCGTAAAAACTCTAATTGTTCTTTAGTCTCTACCCCTTCGGCTATAGAAATCAACCTCAAATCTTTAATTAATCGAAGCACAGAAATCACCACTTTCTTTCCTCTTTCACTATTTATGGTGTTTTGTAAAAAACCTCTATCCAATTTAATGATATTCACATCAATCTCCTTGAGCATATTCAAAGAAGAATATCCAGATCCAAAATCATCCAGAGAGACTCTAAAACCTACAGTCAAAAGTTGATTGAAGAGATTTAAAGCAGCACTATCACTCTCTAAGAGCACCGTCTCTGTCATTTCTAACTCAATCAAACGACGAGGCACTTCGTATTTATCCACTATACTGATGAGCGTTTCTAAGTAATCTGGTTGGTAAAATAAAAGTCTGGATTGATTCACCGAAATAGGAACTATGGGTTTATTTTCGATAAGTCTTTGTTGTTGTATTTGGCATACTTTTTCTAACATATAAGTGTCTAATTTTAAAATAAATCCACTCTTTTCAAAAATAGGGATAAAAGAATCTGGAAACAAGAGTTCATTGGGAGTTTGCCATCGAACCAAAGCCTCTGCCCCCACTAGCTCTTCTGTATTGGCATCGTATTTGGGTTGTAAATACACCAAAAACTCCTCATTGATAAGAGCTTCTTCCATACGACTCTCCAACAAAATTTCTTTTTCTACAGACTTTTGAACCTCCGCATCATAATAAAAAAGCGTTTTAGAAAACTCTTTTGGACTATTTTTAATAGCCATATCGGCAAGAGCAAAAAACTCTGGAGAAAGTATTCTGCGGCCTTGTTTTTGAGTCAAATAAATTCCAAAACAATAATTCACCGGAAAGCCATTCACCACATCTTGATTAAAAAAACGAAGTTCTTCGGATAATTGAATTAAACGATGGTTCAACTCTTCTTCACTCTGATAGCACAAAACCAAATAAAATCGATCGGCAAAAGAACGGGCCAACAACTCTTCTTTTTTAAGTTTTTTTGTCAAATACAATTTAGTTTTTCTAATAATCTCATCACTACGAACTTGGCCAAAAACCGTATTAAAAAAACCAAAGTTTTTGATATTAGAAACCACAAAGGCCACCTTACAATTCGATGGAGGGTTATAAGAGTTTTTCAAGTACAAAAATAGTTTGTCTTTTGTAAACGCACCCGTCAAAGAATCGTAAGAAAGTTGTGCTTCTAAATCTCTCCTAAAAAACAATCGAAGTGTAAAACTATAAAACAAAATCCCAATCAATAACACAAAAAAAATCAAAGTCATCGCTTGAAAAAGTATGTTAAACATTGAATTATGAGTATCAATAGCTTTGTCAGAATATACAGAAATCAAAAACCAATCATTATACTCCAAAGGTATAGAGATATAATAAGCAATTCGTTTGTCTATATTTGATTTTAAAACCTGAGCCTTTTTTTTAGATACATCCATACTCAAAAGCTCATTTTTTATTGTTTCTACCAAAGAACTATCGTTTTCTACTCCAAAATCAAACTCGTGCGTTTGAACTTCTGTAAGCAGCATATCTTTGATATATTCACCTTTTGAATTCACTATAAAAAAGGCTTTTTGATGTTCAGTGGGCAAGGAATACAATATAGAATCTTCCATCACTGCAATCAAAGTCCCCACTCGATTCTTGTCCTTATTATATACACCTTGTGTCAAGCTTAAAAAATAACGCTCATCATCTCTTAAAAAAGAAAGATAAAAATCTTTTGTTAAAACCGAATCTAAATAAGCTTTTGAAATTTCTGGATTAAACTGTTCTTTTTCTTTGACAAACCTACAATTCCCTTCTAAATCGATCCAACCTTTAGCGTACAATACAGAATACATGGTAGTATCCTTTAAATATGCAGAAAAGTTTTGATCATTTAATCCTTTTTTTTGTGAAATCGTTTCTAAAAGTTCAACACGCCTATCTATTTTAAAAGAAAATAATTGCGCATCTCTAGAGGCAATATTAAGCAATGAATTCAAGACACTTTTGTGGTGCCAAGAACCTATAAAATAAGCCACCCCTAATTCAAGCACTATTAAAACAAAAATTAATAGAAGGCTAACAACTACAACCCTTAAATTCAATCGATGCTTAATGCTTTTTAAGTTCTTCATACAAGCAACCTTTTATCTTAAACCACAAAAAAAAACAGCCAACATAAAAGAACAAGATAAAAGTAACGGCTATTTATCGTGTTTCACAAAGTCCTACTCTATAATAATATATTTTATATTTAGAATTCAAACTTTTTTTTACAATTAAAATTGGATTTTCGTGTTAGCAACTAAAAAAAAGACAAAGTCATGATTATTTTACAAATCATGACTTTTTAAAACTATAGACTCTTTGGATCGTCAAAAAACAAATTTTCAGGTTATTTTGAGAAAATAAAGATAATTTTAATTAAAAATCAGAGATTTCTCCTGTAGTCACAAATTCGCGTACAGCTTGAGTCAAGCGCATTGAACAAAAATTTGGACCGCACATAGAGCAAAACTTCGCTTTTTTGCTTTGATAACTGGGGAGCGTTTCATCGTGAAAAGACATAGCCTTTTCGGGATCCAAAGACAATGCAAATTGATCTTCCCATCTAAAATCAAATCGTGCCCTAGAAAGCATGTTGTCTCTAAATTGAGATGAAAAATGCTTTTTTGCTAAATCTGCAGCATGAGCAGCTAATTTGTAAGTAACTACTCCTTCGCGAACATCGTCACGATTAGGCAAGCCTAAATGCTCTTTGGGTGTGACATAGCAAAGCATAGAAGTGCCGTACCAGCCTATTTGAGCAGCTCCAATGGCAGAGGTAATGTGGTCATAACCTGGTGCTATATCGGTCACTAAAGGGCCCAAAGTATAAAACGGGGCTTGGTGGCATTTTTCTACTTGAAGAGTCACATTTTCTTCTATTTTATCCATAGGCACATGCCCCGGGCCTTCTATAATCACTTGGACTCCATATTCCCAAGCAATTTTGGTGAGCTCTCCCAAAGTATCTAGCTCTGCAAATTGAGCCGCATCATTGGCATCGGCAATAGAGCCCGGGCGTAAACCATCTCCCAGAGAAATGGCTACATCATAAGAGGCTAAAATTTCACAGATTTCTCTAAAATGTGTGTACAAAAAGTTTTCCTTTTTGTGTTTCATGCACCATAAAGCAAGTATTGAACCCCCTCGAGACACAATTCCAGTGGTGCGTTTTTCTGTGAGCGGGATATGAGAAATTAAAAGCCCGGCATGAATAGTAAAATAATCTACTCCCTGCTCTGCTTGTTCAACCAAAGTATCACGATAAACTTCCCAAGACAGATTTTCGACCACACCATTCACTTTTTCTAAAGCTTGATAAATAGGCACTGTCCCTATTGGTACGGGGCTATTTCGAATAATCCACTCACGAGTTTCGTGAATATTTTTACCTGTACTCAAGTCCATCACAGTATCGGCTCCCCAACGCACAGACCAGACCATTTTTTCAACCTCTTCTTCGATGCTAGAGGTGATGGCAGAGTTTCCAATATTAGAATTGATTTTCACTAAAAATGCATTCCCTATAATCATAGGTTCACACTCAGGATGATTGATATTTGCAGGAATAATGGCTCGACCTGCAGCCACTTCTTGCCGTACAAATTCTGCTGTAATAGGCTTTCCAAGCCCTAAATTAAGAGCGTCTAGCTTTTGGTTTTCTCGAATAGCCACATACTCCATCTCATGGGTAATAATCCCTTCTTTTGCATATTGCATTTGAGTGATTTTTTTGCCGGGCTTGGCTTTAAAGGGCTTGTGATAAGCCTCGAATCGCAAGTGTTCTAAATCTTTATTCGCTCGCTGGGCTTTACCATATGCAGAGCTAATATCATCTAACTCTTCGACATCCCCTCGACTCGCAATCCAATCTTCTCTAAATCGCTTCAAACCTTTGCGAACATCAATTTTTGCGTTTGCATCACTATAAGGTCCACTAGTGTCATAAAGAGGGACTTTGGGGTATTCTGGGTCTTCTATAGAGACCTCTCGCATGGCAACCTGTATTTCTGGATACAATTGACCAGGGACATAAATTTTATTAGAGTTTAAAAAAGGCTTATGAAGATGACTCATATTTTACCATCGCTTTTCCTACGGCCCATTACAGGCACAGGTTCTAGGGGTTCCAAATCGATCTCAGCCACAACCATTCGGCTATAGCACCCCCAAGCATCAATATTTCTACATCGAAATACAGTTACTTCGCTTTATAAAATAGAAATTTTTAAGAATAAAACTCTTAAAATCTATGAAATATTAAAATTCAACCATAGCCTTCACTGATTATACATTGACATGCTTTTACAGGGCTTATTTTAATTTATTATTTTGAAATTAAAAGTTTTGTTTCACTTGTATTTTAGAGTCAGCGGAGTCGAATCACCAGGGCATTTATATTATAAACCAAAAGCTCTCGAGCTTTATCTTCGGCTGCCGCTTTTGAACTGAAGCTTCCACCTCGTAACTTATAAAAAGGGGTGTCAAATACAATTTGAATCCCATAACCAGTACTTGCACTAATCTGTGCCTTTCGTCGTTGTGCGGCATCAAAATCAGCCACAGCTTCGAACTGCAGCACATACAAAGCACCGTCTTTTTCATCTTTAACCGCATTCACAGGGATTTGATCTGTAGACTTAAAACTAGACCGAAGCGAAGGATTTAACTTTGGCAGATACTCCTTGCCTTTAAACAGCGAATCTACATCGGTAGGTTTTTGAGCAAAAAGGAGTGCTACACAAAATAATATAAAAAAATGTAATTTAGACATACTTTAATTATAGCTTTTTTTATCGCCCTTTCAGATACAAGGGGGAAAAAACATTAAAAACTTTATTATAAAACTTTTTACAATCTTTAAAATAAAAAAGGTCGGGGATACCGACCTTTGTAGTTTATTTCTTAGATTTTACAGTTTTGCCTCCGCGTCTCACGCCCCACATTTCTGTTTGGTCGTGTTCTGCAATTTTGCCTTTTTTCTGTATAGAGACGAAAGTGTTGATTTTGGCAACATAAGCCCCTGTTCCAACCAAGCGATTTTCAGAAGAAAGCAAATTCCAAGCGGCATAAACATAACTAGGATTTTCCTTACAATTACCTGGAGTGGTTTTATCTTTTGGGTCTCCATTAAAGAAAGCATCATCACAAGCGATTGAAAACTTCGATTTAGCCACAAAAGAGCCTAAGTTAGTGAAATAATAGGTTTCAATATTCAAAACCGCATCTTTTATATTTACAGATTCAAATTCAGCTGAACTTAATATGTTACCCATATCCGTTTTTACAATATGCCCTAGCGTATTTGGATGCTTAGCTTCTACAGAGTCTTTACTATCGTATAGTCCAACAGGAAAGAGCTCCACAATAGTAGAATCTTTCATCTTTTCTTTTGCTTTTTCTGTGTCAGTAGTGGTCATGGTAATTGAAACCACTTCAGAAGAAGCATCTCCTTCGATATTCATCCATGGAGTCGCTACTTTGGCATTGTACGCGGTAGGGTAATTGCCTGCCACATCCGAAACAATACCTGCTTCTTCGAACCTAAAGCGAACATAGTCACCCGCATTGAATATCAAAGAAGCATCGCTATGTTGATACAATAGTCGCAAAGTGTCTTTAGGTGTCGCTAGTGAGGTCCCTGCATTGCTAGAATTCAAATGTACATACCTTTGCTCCGCAGAAATTTCAGTTGCAGACCTTAAATAATAAGTGAATGAAGCTTCCACGAGCTCTTTTAAAGGAGACTCTTGATTCATTAAAACTTTTTCAGAAAGAGTGAGTCGTATTTCTTTAATGCCTTCCCCTTTGTTAGAGACTCTCGCCCCCAAAATCATTGGAGGAATCCTATCTGTAATACTAGTACCAAAAGCACCTTTAGTAGCGTTTCCAAATTTATCTTTAAAGGTGGCCCAAGAAGAAATGTCTGTCTTGGAAGAACCAGTCGTTTGAAGTTTTTCTGAAAATTCAATACCACCAATAGTGAGAACACTATCACATAGATCAGCAACACAATTCACTCCCGCTCTAATTTTCTCTGCTGGGATTAATATTGAATCCAAAACATCTCCTTTGGATTTGCTAAGGTCCCAGCGGACAAAAATAGAGTCTGGTAAAGAATCTTTGTGAAAAGGTCTATCATAGTGAATAACTATAGAGTCTGCAATACCATCCAAATATTCTTGAGCTTCTGAAAAATAAGGTGGGGGGATATGAAGCACATTTTTTGAAACCGCCCCTTTAGCATCAAAAATTTCTGCCAAAATAGGGAATGGAGCAGGGGGCTTCTCAAAATAAAGAGGAGAAAGGGTGGCAAAAATCACCGCAGAAGGGCCCAACAAGTGTAGTGTAGCAGGGGTGAGTATATACTCTTCCAAAGAGCGGAAAGCAAAATCGGCTTCTCCATTCTCGATGTTAATCGTAGAAGGTATGATTTCTAATCTACTAGTGGTTTGAGAACCCAAATTCACCGTAAAGTTACAATCCGTGCAAATCTCCCCCGTTACAGGATTCACTGCCACTAATTTAAGAGAATAAGGAGAACCTACCCAAATAGTGTCTTTTATGGTAGTAATTTGAGTGCGACTTTTATCATCCGGTTCTAAGAAAATCAATTGAGGAGCCGAAAACTCTACAGAAGCCACAGCAGTTCCACTAGAAACTTTAATGTTATAAACATGTTTTGTGGTTTCTAATGCACTCAAAGGCACGGTGACCCACAAAGTATCCACCCCTTCACTAATTGTTCTGGGGAAAGCTGTTGGGGGCAGAGCTGATTCGGAGTCTTCAGTTTCGTAGAAGTTAAGCTCTCCTGGAATTTCTCGACCTTCTTTAATTTGCATCACTTGCAAAGAATACTGTTGGCCATTGGCACCTTCTATATCTAACTCTAAATCACCCACACCTGGGTCGGCTATACTAGAAATATAAATTGGAATACGAGTCCCTGCCATGGCAGCTCCAACATACTTCCATACACTCGATTTGTTTTCTGGATCCACTGCATCTCTCGAAACAATATCCAAAGAGCCAGAAATTCTAAAGGTCACCTCTACGCTCTTGCCTTCTACCATCATCACCAATTTGTATTGTCCTGGAGACAATCCTACCAAACGATCTTTATTGATTTTTGGAGTGTGACGAGTGGTCAAGTCAATGCCACCAAAATAAACACCTGGCTCAGCTAAATCTGCCACAGTACCTCCTGACACCTCGTCTCCATTACGGCGAAGGATTTTATAATGGATAGGGAGTCCCCTCTTGATAATTTCCTCTCCACAGTAAGTTTTGCTCTCACCTGTCCCACCAAGAGCCGCCTCACAAGAACCACCTCCAGTTTCGTTCCAACAAAGCTCGTAGTCGGTCTCTGAACCCGCTCTACTTGGGTTATAAGACAAGCCTGTTTTTTGCTGGATATACATATTGGTTTTGATACGGATATTACTCATGGTGGTTCGACGGTCACAAAAGAAGATATCAATAGGGTATTCTTCTCCAACCACTAAAGGTTCCCCATTCCTATCGGTGATAAGATCTAAATTCACATAACCTGGTGCTGCAAGGTGAGTTCCACCCAAGTCCACAGCGAGTTTACCACCAATAAAGACCCAAATATCATCGTCTCCACGGAAACTAAAACGAAGGCCTGGTTTGTGTTTAAACTTGGCATGAGACTCAAAACAAAACTGCTGGTTTCGAAGGCCTTTCCAACGCGGTTCACCATCAGTTGTTTGAGATGGAATTTCTGAGTCAGCAACATAGCGAGGCCAGCCGTTAGGAGCTTGATCACTACAAGACCATCCCCACCCCACATCAGTACCAAATCGAGTCGTCAAAAGAGAATTCCAATCATCTCCATCTCCAAACAAGCCACTACAATTTGCTCCACCTGTCCAACCTGGACCATTGCACAAGACATCGATAGCAGGCACGCCTTCTAGTGGATCTATAGCTCTCAAAGGAGGGCACACAAAAATAGCCCCTTCTGCATCTCTTTTTGTCCTTGCCGCAGGCACAGCTGGGCTTGGATTTCCTGCCAAACTAAAGATATCGGCATCTGATTTTATTTCTGCTGGGTAAAATCCTCCTGGAACGCTCACCCCTGCACTTATATAATAATCAGAATCAAACTCCCACTTGCCATCATCAGAGCGTTGGAAAGGCAAATTATAACAAGACATCTCATTCACACCAGGAGTTTCATTAAAGAGCTGATTAAACAATGCCGGAGTATGAAAACAAGTAGTCCCCACTCCTGTAGTTAAAACAGGTTTATTGTCTGGCCCAAGTATAGGCTCTACAATGCCTGGAGTCACACCAATACAAGCATTCACAGCCGCTACAGCCTGAGCCTGAGGGATCCCTTGAGCTCCTATTTGACACCCCTCACCACCTTGACTCCAACAAGAAAATGCTGGGTGCAAAGAAGCATCGGTATCGTATATAATGGCAGCCAAGCTATAAGAACAAACTCCAGAAATTCCTGGGTCAATAGTCGCCCAGCCTTTTTCTGCTTCTAGCTCTGTCCAACCATCTGCATTGTCATCGGTCACAAAATAAAGATTATTAGAGCCGTACAAGTCATAGTATAAAGCTAAAGGGATAGGGTCTGCCACACCATCTTCATCCCAAAGGCCATTGACACCAATAGCTTCTTCTTTTAATACATCACCTTGACGATACACTAGCACATTATCAGTGGGACTCGTGTCAAAAAAGACATGGTAATACCAACCACATAAATCAGCACTGGCAATCATAGGGGTGCCAGTCACTCCACCATCTAGACTGATCATAGGGACATCAGACATCCACTCTTCATCATCTGGGATCAACACATAAAAATACTTGGCATTGGGTGGCTCTGTACTGAACACAGTAAGAGAAGGTGAAACCGGGTTTGCAGAAATATATAAATCAGAACCTGTTCCAAAATTCGCACAAGTAAATTCTTGAGCTTTTGTAGGAGCCTGACCATCGAAATTGTACTGAGTTCTAGAAACCCATGTCCCGGGATAAGAACTCCCTTTGCTCAAAGAAAAAGACTCAGAGTGCGTCGCCCCCACAGACCCTGTAGGGATTTCACACCAGCCAGTGGGCTTACAATAATCAGTCACATTAGCAAATGTACCATCTATTAGCATGAACACTGTAGCCCAAGAATCTGGTTTTTGAAAATGAACCGTGCCCACACACTTCATAGCATGTGCTCCCCCCATTCCCATCAGGAGGAATACCAAAGCCCAAACAACTTGCTTTGTAGATATTAGTTTTTGTTTCATAATCTCTCTTTTCATATTTTCTCCAAACCCAATATAAAATAACACCGTCCATTCAAAACGGATGTCACCATAATCTAAGTCAAATCTATTCTAATATAATCAAAAAAGCTAGCTTTTTTATTCGTAAATTATTTTTATCATTTAAAAGTGAGAGAAATCTCAATTTTTTGCAACAACATGCATTATTTAAGCAGAGGTGTTTCACTGAATTTTCACTCCATATCCCCAATCGAAGCATTTTTTATCTACGGAAACACTAAAAATCTGTGCTTATAAAACCTTTCACTAAACTCCTATTTTAGATATTCTAAAACAATCTCCACTAATTTTTGTCCATATTTTGAATCCAGTATCACTCATTTGAACTTGGATTGTTCTAAAAAACTCATAAAAAAGACTTATTTTTCTTTTTAGTCATTTTTATCCTCACAAAAAAAATATCTTTTAAGTATGAATAGCATTGAATTTTCCACTTTTGAGCTTGAGGCTTTTCTAATCGTATTATACCCTCAAGAACACTACGAACAATACCCACTCCATATAGGCACTAATATTATAGGAAGGGGGACCGAAGCCGACATCCGTTTAAATGATCCTTTGATTTCTAGAAAACACTGCGAAATCCAGTGGGATGGCCGCACATTAAAAGTGAAAGACCTTCACAGCACCAACGGCCTCTTTTTGAACGGAGAAGAAATAATAGAAAGCACATTAGACTCTAAATCTAGGCTTCAATTGGGTAAAACAGTGCTCAAAATCAAAATTAAACAGCCCCATGACAGCGATTTTAGCAAAACTCTTTTTGATCAAGAACACTTAGACCCTGTGACTCAAATTTGCAAGCCCGAGTCTTTTAAAGAACGGGCCAAGGGAGAAATTGCTTTTGCCAAACGAAACCGCTTTTTTGTCCACCTTTATCGCATACAAGTAGACTTTTCTATCCCTTCTCTTTTAAAGCCAGAATTTTCCATCGAAGATTTGTTTTTAAAAGAAATCACTCGTTTATTAAAGATAGAAATTCGAGAAGTGGACCTCGTCTCTTATTTTGGCTCTAGAACTTTCATGTGGCTCCACTTGAGTGAAAAACCCGAAAACTCTTTAGAAGTAGCCTCAAAACTTCAAGAAAAACTCAACAAACACATTTTCACCTACAATGATTTTTTGGTGAACACCTCTGCACTCGTGAATTTCAGCTCCAAAAATGGGGCAGAAAACCCCAATATCGACGAACTCTTAAAAGAAGTGCAAAAACACAATATATAAAAACTCTTTTTATTTTTGTATGGGGGAGAAATTTCAGAAGCGCCTAGCCTTGGTCACCACTAGGTAAACTTAAATAAAATAAAAGGCTTTTTGTTTTTCACATATTTTTTAAATTGTGCCCAATGTCAAATAAAAAAACAAGTTTTAACGCTATTGGTTCTGTGAGCATCCCTCGATTGATCCTTCGATTTTCTATTCCATCCATGGTTAGTATGGCTGTAGAATCTCTTTATAATTTTGTAGATCGATTTTTTGTGGCACAAGAAGTAGGCTATTTAGGGATCACAGGCATCACACTTTCTTTTCCGATTTCTTTGTTTGTGATGGCTATGTCTATTTTGATAGGCGTGGGTGGAAACACTTTGTTTTCGATAAAGCTAGGAGAAAAGAAAAACACCCAAGCCTCGTTGATTTTAAACCATTCTTTTTTGATTTTGATATTAATGTCTTTGGTGCTCTTTGTATTGGGACAAATATTTTTGGAACCCTTATTAAAAGCATTTGGAGCCAGTGAAGCCACACTCCCCTACGCAAAAACTTACACGCGTATTTTGCTTTTGGGCTTATTGTTTCAAATGATAAATCCAGGAATGAACAATTTTATTCGTTCCATGGGACACCCCAAAACAGCTATGTTTAGAATGCTCATAGGAGCAGGGCTCAATGTGATTTTTGATTGGATATTTATTGTAAAATTCAAATGGGGAGTCGCCGGTGCGGCTTGGGCCACTATTTTAGCCCAATTCATTGCTTTTTTATTCATCATGTGGTTTTTCTTTAAAAAAGATACTCCTATTCGTATAGAAAAACGCTTAATGAAGCTACGATTTTCTTTTGTGAGGCGAATTTTAATTTTTGGACTTCCCATGAGCATGATGCAAATGTGTAATAGCCTTATGAATATGATTTTGAATAAAAGCCTAGCTCATTATGGAAATGAAAGCATCTATGGTGGAGATTTAGCCATCTCAGCTTTTGGAGTGATCAATAGCATTGCCATGATAGTTTTAATGCCATTGCTTGGTTTTATACAAGGGATACAGCCTATTTTGGGCTATAATTATGGAGCCAAACACTATTCCAGAGTGAAAAGTACTTTGAAATACGCCTTTTCTTTGGTGGTGAGTGCTTTGCTTGTAGCATGGATAGTGATTCAGAGTGCCGCCCCTTATTTGGTGCTCCCTTTTACCAAAGACAACCCCATGTTGCATGAGCTAGCCTCTGAATCTATTCGAGTCTTTATGCTTGGTCTTCCAGCCATTGGAATTGGGATGATTTGTGGGAACTTTTTTCAAGCCACAGGGAAGCCCCTTCGATCCATTGTCCTGAATATGAGCCGTCAAGTGCTGATTTTAATTCCCTTGCTTTTGATTATTCCCAGATATTATGGACTCCGAGGAGTTTTTATGGCCGCTCCCATATCCGATGTGTCGGCGGCTCTTTTGGGCTTATTTTTACTATCCAAAGAGTTAAAAAAAATTCCATCCGAATCCTTTTAACTTTAACTTTGTTTTTTGAATTATAAATTTTTATATTATAAATATGATCGAAAGTCCTAACCATAGTGAAAACAAACGCTTTTGGAAACGAAAAAAAGAAGTGCGTCCTCAAGAAATCCTAAAAGCGGCCACAGAATTATTTGTGGAGCAAGGATTTTCGGCTACAAAAGTGGCTATGGTGGCCAAAAAAGCAGGAGTACAGCCCGGCACTATTTATGTGTATTATGAAAACAAAGAAGCTCTTTTTAAAGCGGTCATCCATGCGGCGATGGACCCCGTGCTTCAATACAGCAATGATTTTTTAAAACAATACACGGGATCTTCTAAAAATCTACTTTTTGAACTGACTCACCAGTGGTGGAAACTCATGGAAAGTGAAGCCTGTGCAGGGATTCCCAAGTTAGTCACTGCAGAATCCAAGAACTTTCCAGATTTAACGCGTTTTTACATGGATCAAGTTTTGGTGCATGCCAAACGCATTGTAGAGGGAGTCTTAGAATATGGAATCCAAAAAAACGACTTTTTTGTAGAAAACTTAGACATAAGTGCAAGGATTATGATGCACTCTTTACACGAGATCACTGTTTATGCTCATTCTTTTGACTCTCTAGCCGATGAAAAGTTAGATATAGAGCTTTATTTAGACCAACTGGCTAGTTTTTTTTATAAAAGCCTGAGTAACCCCCATCCTGTAGACAGGCCACTCAAAAGACCTGAAATTCAAGCCCTAAATACTGAAGAAAACCACCAATAAACACTGTGAATCTCTAAGTATTAATAACTTCTCACTTCCAATTTCTATATCGTATGAAATGACGCTGGGATGTGCTACACTGAGCCTGTCGAAGTGCGTGTTTGAAATTTGGGAGGCTTCTGTTTTAAATTCGGGGAGAAGACGGTGCAAAAGTCGTGCCAGAAATGCTTGCGAAAAGTGCGTTGGAATGTATTGTGGAATATCCTGCGAAAAGTGCTACATTGAGCCTGTCGAAATGTGCTACACTGAGCCTGTCGAAGTGCGAGCCAAAAAGAAGGGGATGCACGCCCCAAAAACACTGTGAATCTCTAAGTATTAATAACTTCTCACTTCCGACTAAAAAAGCCAGGCGTGTGTGAGACTTCACTATTTTTCAAGAGTTTTTATACTGGACACCATTAGTTTTTAGAGCTCCTGATGAGCTCTGGATTTAAAGGGTTGGGCGGTGTCAAAAGCTTTTTTATTTTACAACGATATTGACTAGCTTTTTGGGGACCACAATCACTTTGACAATGGTTTTGCCTTGAGTGAACTCCTGAATGCGTTCGTGAGCAAGGGCCGTTTTTTCTAAGTCTTCTTTTGAAATTTGTGCATCCAATTGCACTTTGGCTCGAAGTTTGCCATTGACCTGAAATACTATTTCTACGGTGTTTTCGACAGTCAAAGAGGCGTCGGCTTCTGGCCATTTGGCATGAGTGATTGAGTTTTGATGACCCAAAATAGCCCATAGTTCTTCGGCTAGATGAGGGGCAAATGGATGCAAGAGTTTGACAAAAACTTCGCAAACTTCTTGGTATCGTTTTTCCGTTTTGATAAGCTCATTGTTGAAAATCATGAGTTGACTGATGGCTGTGTTGAAGGCCATTTTTTCTATGTCATCTGTGACTTTGATGATGCTTTGGTGCATGACTTTTAATAAAGAGGCTGGAGGTGTCTGAGTTTCGTAGTGGACCGGGGTGTCTTCATCACTGGCGATAGCACGCCATACCCTAGCTAAAAAACGATGCATGCCTTCTAAGCCTTGAGACTGCCATGGTTTCACAGCTTCTAAAGGCCCCATGAACATCTCGTACAATCGAAGGGTGTCGGCTCCGTATTCTTCAATGACATCGTCTGGATTGACTACATTTTTTAGAGACTTGCTCATTTTGGCTATAATTTGCTTTAATTCTATGTCGGTCCCTATTTTAAAGTAGCGTCCGTTTCGTTCTTCGACTTGATCCGAAGGGACTTTAGAGCCAGCCTTATCTTCATATGCATAAGCGAGTATCATGCCTTGGTTGAAGAGTTTTTGAAAAGGTTCAGGGACACTCACATGCCCCAAATCAAATAAAACTTTGTGCCAAAACCGACTGTACAATAAATGAAGCACCGCATGCTCAGCCCCGCCCACATATAAATCGACCGGCATCCAATAGTTTTCTTTTTCTTTGGATACAAACTCAGTGTGATTTTTGGGGTCTATATAACGCAAATAATACCAACAGCTCCCTGCCCATTGTGGCATAGTGTTGGTTTCGCGACGCCCTTTTCGACCATTTTTGTCTGTGACTATCAACCAGTCACCAGCGTTGGCCAAAGGAGATTCTCCACCTTCTCCAGGTTTGAATTCTGCCATTTGAGGTAACTCTAAAGGGAGCTCAGACTCTTCTAGTAGGCTTATTTCTCCGTCTTCCCAATGGATCACAGGAAAGGGTTCTCCCCAATACCTTTGACGGCTAAATAACCAGTCTCTTAATTTGTAATTCACAGTGGCTTTGCCTATTTTTTGCTTTTCTAAATACTGCACAATACTGTGAATGCCTTCTTTTTTGGACATGCCATTCAAAGAGATGATTTCGTTTTGACTGTGGATGTAATTTCCATCTAAAGTCCAACAGGCTTCTCCTTTTAATATCGAGTCACGATGTTCTGGTGCACAAGATTCTCCAGGATCCATAATGCAGACCACTGGCAAATTAAATTTTTGTGCAAACTCGAAATCTCGCTCGTCGTGAGCTGGAACTGCCATAATGGCCCCCGTTCCATAACCAGTCAAGACATAATCCGCAACCCAAATGGGGATTTCTTGTTGAGTCAAAGGGTTCAAAGCGTACAAGCCTGTGAAAACACCCGATTTTTCTTTGGCAAGCTCTGTCCTGTCCATATCACTTTTGAGAGCGGCCATTTTCACATAGTTCGAAACTTTTGTTTTTGTCTCACTAGACACCGTAGAGGTGTCGGCTTGCAAGAGTGTTGCGATTAAATCGTGTTCTGGAGCCACCACCATATAAGTGGCCCCAAATAAAGTGTCTGGACGAGTGGTGTACACTTTAATATTGTAATCTTCAAAAGTAGGAGAGTTTATTTTAAAATCGACCTCGGCTCCATGACTTTTGCCAATCCAGTTCCTTTGCATTTCTTTGATGCCTTCGGGCCAGTCTAAGGAGTCTAAATCTTCTAGCAATCGTTCTGCATAGTGAGGGATACGCATCAGCCATTGCTTTAAGTTTTTTCTTTCTATTTCTTTGGTTCCACATTTTTCATGAGAACCGTCGTTTAAGACCTCTTCATTTGCACATACTATACGGCAATGTTTACACCACCAGACTTGAGCATCTGCATAATAAGCTAATCGTTTAGAGTCTTTGAATTCTCGAATAAAAACTTCACCTTTTTCTTGAATTTCTACTGGTATAGGAAGTTCTTGGATAGGGCGACCTTTTTTTTGAATTGGATCAAACCAAGTATTGTAAAGCTGCATAAATATCCACTGCGTCCATTGATAGTAATTGGGGTCAGTGGTGTTTATCTCTCTATCCCAATCATAAGATAGACCTAAACTTTTGATTTGCTTTCTAAAGGTGTCACAATTTTTTTGAGTAGTGATGCTTGGGTGTGTGCCCGTTTGAATGGCGTATTGTTCTGCGGGTAGTCCAAAAGCATCCCAACCCATGGGGTGTAAAACATTAAAATCTTTGGCTCGTTTGTACCTACATATAATATCGGTAGCCGTATAACCTTCGGGGTGCCCCACATGAAGCCCAGCACCACTAGGATATGGAAACATATCTAAACAATAATACTTAGGTTTAGAGGTGTCTTCACTTGTTTTAAAAGTCTTATTTTGATCCCAAAAAGCTTGCCATTTGGGCTCTATCACCATAGGATTATACTTTGCCATAAAAACTCCAGATACCTGCTATTTTTAAAAAAAAGCAAGTTTTTGCCATTATTTAAAAGCGATTTTTTTGTAAAAAATAGAAAAAACAGAATCTTTTAAGAGCAATTTTGTGAAATTATCCAAAAAAGATGAAAAACAATTGAAATTCAGAGTAAATATAATAAAACTCTTGTTTTATTTATTAATTTCATATTATGAAAAATGTTTTTATTTTTACCACTCTTTTTTTAAGTTTTTTGTTGTCTTACACTTGGGCAGACGACTTTGAATCTTCGGAGCCAGAAAGCGAAGTTGCAGACATAGAAGACGATAACTTTGAAAACGATGCCTTGTATGCAGATGCCTTTGCTCGATACAAGCAACAAAAAGCTTCTACTGATTTTATAGAGACCGAGCGACTCCGCAACTGGACCGACGCTGTGGGCATAGGACTCAAAGCTTCTATTGGAAGCCCCACCTTTTTGGGTGAAAATGCAGAGTCTTGGGCTTTTGGTTATTCTTTCAATATCGGAGGACTCATGCGAGTTCGCCTTTCAGACTTGTTTTCTTTGAGTCCAGAGGTCACCTTTGGTTACCGCAAGCTCACTTCAAAACTCGAAGAAAGTGGCTTTGATGTTGAAACAGATCTCACTAATATCACCTTAGATTTCCCTATTTTGTTTCGTTTTGCCTTAGACAATCATTTGGGCTTCTTCTTTTATGCTGGGCCACAACTAAATTTTATTATTAAGAGTTATTCTACTGAAAATAAAATTTTTAAAACCACCCCCTCCCAAGACAACCCCAACCCAGAGCCAATCATAGCAGAAGATAAAAATCCCATTCACAAAGAACCTATAGAAATAGGAGGTGCTTTGGGTTTTGGATACCAATTCAATCGCTGGGTAGGCATAGATTTCAGATGTTTTTATGCTTTGACTAGCTTTGTCAATTCAACCTTTACAGAAGCCGAATACTACCACAACCTCAAAACGCTACATCTACAAATCAGCGGATCTTATTTGTTTTAATCCATTAAAACTGAGATAAAAACCGCTGGTCATTGCCTGTCAAAAGCCCAATTTCTGGAATGGCATGCTTTAACATGGCTATGCGGTCTAGTCCAAAACCAAAGGCAAATCCTGTGTATTTCTCAGGATCTATGCCACAGTTTTTAAACACATTAGGGTCCACAGAGCCACAGCCACCTATTTCCATCCAACCAGTCCCCTTGCATCGTCTGCAGCCACTCCCATCACAAAACACACAACTCACATCCATCTCGGCAGAAGGCTCGGTAAAAGGGAAAAAACTAGGTCGAAATCGAGTTTTCACATGAGGCCCAAATAATTTATTCATGAACACTTGTAAAACCCCTTTTAATTGAGCAAAGCTAATGTTTTCATCGACAATCAAGCCCTCACATTGCTGAAACATAGGAGCGTGAGTAGCATCGTTATCCACTCTAAAAACATGCCCAGGTGCAATCATTCTAAAGGGTGGCTGGTGAGTTTCCATATAATGTATTTGTGTGCCAGAAGTGTGGGTCCTGAGCATCACTTTGTCTGCCACATAGAAGGTGTCTTGCATATCTCGACTAGGGTGATCTGGGGGCGTATTCAAAGCCTCAAAGTTATACCAGTCTGTCTCTATATCTCTACCAAAATCCACCTCAAAACCCATTTGAGCAAAAAAATCTATAATTTCTTCACGAACATCATATAGGGGGTGTGTGCTACCAGCACCAATACCATCAGCAGGGAGAGTGTAATCTATAAAGCCAGACTCTAGCTTTTGATTTAATGCCGCTTCTTTTGCTACAGACAAAGCCCTTTCAATTTCGCTGGTCACAAAAGTCTTTAAATCGTTCACTTTTTTCCCAAATAATGGTCGATCGGCATCGGACAAAGTCCCCATTTGCTTTAAAAGCCCTGTGACCAAGCCTTTTTTGCCCAAGTACTTCACTCGAATAGCGTCGATTTCGGTCGATGCATTGAGATCCACCAGTTTCAATTCTGCTTCAAAAGCAGCTTTTAATTCTTGTATATTTTTGCTTATCATGCCTTCAATTTTAGTAATTTTTTAAGGCTTGTTTTGCAAGTGCATTAGAATAGGTCGGTTTTTTCCAAAAGCTTCTTGGTGCATATATAAATTTCCACTGGAGTCATAACTGAACTGATGCCCATACCTTTCTCCATTTAAAAAATGCAAACTGTCCATTAAAAGGCCATTCGCATACCAATTTCTCCAAAGACCGTGCCTTTTTCCTTCTTTCCAAAAACCCTCACTCGCTAATTTTTGGTCTAAACTATCCATATAGTAAGACCTACTTTCTATAATCTGCCCTTTTTTCCAAACTTCTTCATAACGAAGTTCTCTATTTTCTTTGTAGTAAAACAGACGACCATCTAGTTTAGAATCCACAAAACTAGACTCAGCACACACTAGACCAGGCTTGTCTTTTCCACATAAACCATAAGCCACTCCATTTCCGTTCACAAATTTAGACTCTAAAATTTTATCTCCCTTAGAATCAAACCACTCCCACACAGAGTCCCTTATTCCTGCCTTCCAAAATTCTCTTTTCCAAAGTTTTCCATTAGCTAAAAAAAACTCCACAGCCCCATCTTGTCTTCCTGCTCGGTACCACTGCCTTTGTTGCACAGCTCCATTCGCAAAGTAAACTTCGTGCGTCCCTTCTTTTTTGCCGAAACGACACTGGTATTTCCATTCTAAAGCTCCTTGGGGAGAATAAAAACGATGAAAGCCTTGCTCTTCTTGAAGGTGGCATGAATTTTCTTCTTTTAAAATCCCATTAGGATACCACGACTTCCACAATCCTATGGCTTCTCCTCGATGATAATACTCTACCCAAGCCTGTTTTCTATCATAAAAATACGCCTTCCACTCCCCTTCTTTCAAGTCTTCTTTGTAACGGCCTTTTTTCTCTACTTTTTTATTATCAAAAAATGTTTTCCATTCTCCTTCTTTTTTTCCTTTTTTCATCTTCCCTAAACTGACCACATTACCATACGCGGTCCACCGTTTGACTCTACCATGTGGCTCTCCATTTTTGTAAGGAATCTCAAGTTCTTTAATTCCATTACCATACCATTCATTTCGTTTTAAAACACTTCCATCTGAATAAATCCATAAAGAGGTTTTCTTTTGTCCATTTGCATGCATGGCAATCACTTTTTCTTCTGCTTTTTCTACACAAGAACTCATCCAAAACAAAACACACATCAAAAACAAAAACCGCATGACTCTAAACTAACAAAAAAACAAGTCATAAGTTTAATTTTATTTATTCATTCAAAATCAATTCTAGCTTCAAATAAAATGATTTTTAAACTAAAAGATATTGAAAAACGATGATTTTAGAGTACTTTTTTTTCTACAAAAAGTATATCTTAAACAGTATGCCTTTAGAGAAACAAGCTCCACTTTTGACTATTTTAAAGAACAAAATTAAAACACCTTTAATTTGGGTAGTTATTTCTATCACTTTTGCCTTAACCGCTCTGTTTTACACTTCTCAAAATCAAAATTCTTTTCTTTACAATCGTTATGTTGAAACTTTATCGGACTATAAATTTTTAGAAGCTCGTTTAATGATCAGTCTAGAGAAAATAAAAACAGGAGTTGTCGCAGATTCTAGCACAGCGTCTTCTCAAATCATGTCTATTCGCGAGCTAGTGATCTCCATATCCTCTTCGACGGAACACTTTAGAAACGAGGGCGACTGGATGCCTCCTTATGAAGAGGTACTTTTATTAGAAAAAGAAATGTTCAAAAAAACCACTGCGATGAGGCAATATGTGGCTAAACGAGTCACTTGGTCCAAAAAGCTCTTTGAATTAAAAGACAGCCTCTACGCCCACCCAAGCACAGAAAACACCAAAATTCTTAAAGCTTTGGACTCTGCTCAACACGGTCACTCTCCCACTTTAACATTAGAAACCCCAAATTCTGTACCCTCCATTTTAGAAGCTAGGGCACTTTTAGCAGAAAACATAGATTTAGCCAATTTATGGCATCGATTTGACAACGACAACGCCTTAGTTTACAGTGAAAACTTACTCCAGGCTTTTAAAATGAAGGCCCTCTCAGAAAAAAAACTCCTTTCTAAAATCCCTCAGATTTTTTATTTGCTCTCTATCTTACTTTTATTATCTACATTGTTCTTTGTATTTAAAGACAAATCCAGGTAATAGGAGTTTTTTTTAATTCATGTCAAAAACAAAATACAAACGAATTTCAGCTCTAAACATCGCCATTTTATCCTTTTTTTTAATGGTGTGGCTTTTTAGTTATATGCTTCCAATCCTTCGAAGCTTCACCCCCGAAGAACACCTGTTTTATGGCAATCTAAGCTATATATCCAATGCCAGTCTATTTGGAAACACCAACATTCCATTTTTAGACAGACAATCCTTTAATATAAACAACGACAAAGAAGCTCACTTTAAACTATACCTTTCTGGACTCCAAAAGTCAGAAATGAACACATGGTTTAGGTGGTGGGATTCAAAAACACAAAGTCCCATTCCATTAGAAATTAAAGCCCGTCGCATTCACAAAGACACTTGGATAGTCAAAGGGATCAGCACCTCTGAAGGCAGTCTGGAGACAAAATCTGTCCAAAATTATCATCTCAGGATCAGCTTTTGGGGGCTACTCTTCACAGCGATTCTTTTTGGAATAAGCCTTCGAAGTTTACACTATTCTCTTAAAAAAAATAACCCATCATGATCAAAGCCAAAGGGCCTTTAGTTTATTTAAGGAGTCTAAGCCAAAAAGACAGCCTTCTATTTTTCAACAAAGTTCAAAAATCCACTTTTTTCTTACAAGACACTCTCCCTTGGGTTTTAGACATCCAAAGCATTTCTGATGCTTCTAGATTCATAGAAACTTATTCTTTTCAAGAAGAACTAGACAACGGGGGCTTGTACGGCGTTTTTTCCAACAAAAACCACACATTGTTGGGCGTATTTTACCAACACTGGATACACTGGCAACACCTATCCACCGCTATCGCTTACTGTATTTTTGAGGAGCACACCCAAAAAGGCTACGGCAGCGAGGCTCTTTATTTACTGTGCCAATACCTTTTTCGTCACTTAAAACTAAACAGAATTGAAGCAGACATTGCCGAACACAACCTCCAAAGTTTGGCTTTGGTTCAAAAGTTAAACTTTCAAAAAGAAGGCTATTTTAGAGAATACGCCATGAGTCAATCTAAACTAAGCAACCACTATCGTTACGCCCTGCTCCAAAGGGATTTTTTAGAATGATTTGAAGTTCCAGAAGCGCCTGGCTTTAGCCCCGTTTACATGAGTAACCGAGTTTAAACATATAAAACATCCCTAAACCATAATATTAAGTATTTTATATTTATGAGTCATAGTGAAAACTTGAATTTAAAAGAACCCGATATACTCCAGTACACTAATTACCGGGTATTTTTGCGTGATTACTATGATTTTAAAAAGAAAACTTCCCCTGCCTTTAGCCTTCGTTTTTTTGCCAACAAAGCCGGTTTATCTAGCCACGCTCATCTAAAACTCGCTATTGACGGCAAAAGAAACATCACCAAAAACACAGTCGTCAAATTAATTACTGGTTTACAATTAGACACCAAAAGGGCAGAATATTTTGAATGTTTAGTTTTTTTTAACCAAGCCAAAACAGACAAAGAAAGACAAATATACTACAGCCAACTACTCAAATGTAGTCCCAAGTCCAAACTTTCTTTACTAGAAAAAACACAGTTTAGAATTTTCAAAGAATGGTATCACTCGGTGATTTTAGAAATGCTTTCCCTAAAAGATTTCAAAACTTCTCCTCAGTGGATATCCAAAAAAATAATTGGAAACTTATCTCCTAACGAAATTAAAGAATCTCTGCATTTGTTACAAGACTTGGACTTATTAGTCAAGACTGCTAATGGCTACCGTCCAAAAGAACAATTCTTAACCACCGACGATGAAGTTCAAAACATTTTAGTCAAACAATACCATCAACAAATGCTAAATCTGGCAAAATCCTCTTTAGAGACACTTTCAGCCTCAGAAAGAGACTTTTCTGCCGTGTCTTTTGCCATTAAACGCAAAGATTTCCCCTCTTTAAAAAAACACATCCAATTAATGCGTAAAGAACTATTAGATTTCTCTACAGAAGTCGGAGAAGCTGACGATGTTGTTCAAGTGAACATCCAGCTTTTTCCTTTAACTCGAGGAGTGTAATGAGTTTATATCGTTTTTTTACGGCTAGTTTTATTGGACTATCCATTATTATTATGGCGTGTTCTTCAAAACCAGAAAAACCCTCTGCAGGGATAGAAATAGGCAACCCAAGCATTGCTTTTACTGCTAGTTTTATTTTAGACTACGGATTACAGTCTAATGTGCCTTCTAAAATTCTATCCAAAGCTCCTGCCGACAACGAGATCATGCTCATAGAGGGCTTTCGACTAGATTTAAAAGAAGTTCGTTCTTATTCTAGCTACTATGTTTATGTGGCAATGGACCCTACAGAGGGACTATTATTATGGCCCTATGCCTCTATGCCAGAAAACTCTAAGCTAAGCATTAATTTTGGTAAAGACTTTAAAGATGGCGAGTCTTTTATTTCTGAAGCATTTAATAAAATAGATCTTCAAGAAGAGGGTTTGCTCAAAGAAATTGGACTGCGTTTTGAACCCAACACTAGCTCTGAATACGCTATTCATGGAGTTCTCAATATAAATGATCAAAGCCAAGCTTTTGAGTTTTCTCTGTCTGCATTTAAAGGAATTGACTTGCGTTACCATCACCAACAAGCAGAACTTTATAATGACTCTTTAAACTTGCCAGTCACTTTTTATGTGAATCGTTGGATTCAAAAAGTCGATCTTAAAGCCGCAGAAAGCTCTGAAGATGGAATCATTCGTTTTAGCGAGACTCACAATGTGGATCTATGGAATAGTCTAAATGAACGCTTTTTGTCGAGTTTCTCTTGTTTGCGTTGGACTTGGGAACGCCACGATGACACTTTTGTCTCGGACTATGTGCCAGAAGCCTTAAATCAGTTCGATATCATTAACAAAAACTGGGCAGAAAACGGTGACTTTTCAAATGGCCTTGCTCAATGGATTTTGGTGGAACAATACTCTGGAACCGCCACTACAGCCATCATCAAAGAAAAAAACAACGAACAGCAACTCAAAGTGACTGTTAGCAATGGTGGCACACAAAACTACAGTGTGCAATTGATACACGAAGACATTCCTATTTTAGAAAATCGCAAATACAAGTTGATTTTCACAGCATGGTCCAATATAGAAGGGCCTATAGTGGTACGGCTTGGTTCTTATCACTTGCCCTACAACACTCTAGGCTTTCAAGAAAAACCCATCATCACCAAAAATGGCAAGTCTTTTGAAATAGAATATTTTGGAGCCGAAGACAACACTTTTGCTCGTCTAGAATTTAATTTGGGCGGACAAGAACGACAATTCTGGTTTAAAAACATCCAAGTCTTGCGCGTCGATTGAGCTCAAATAAAACACAAAAGTCTTTCATTTAAAGTCTTTTCTTTCTAGCCACCGCTTTATAAATTATATTTACAATATGACAACGATCCTGAGTAAAAAAGAAAATTTTGTAATCAAAAATATTCGCCCCTCTGTAGAAAACGGGGCATACTGTATCAAACGCGAACCCGGTGACATGGTGCTGGTTCAAGCAGACTTATTTAGGCATAGCCACGAAAAATACCAGGCCGCTATCTTGTACAAGCATAGCAAACAAAAAGACTGGAAAAAAATGCCCATGGAGCATATTATCAATGACCACTGGGAGGCTTCTTTTTTGGTGCAAAGCATTGGATACTATGAATACAAAGTAATAGCATGGACTATAGAACCCCAAGACACTCCCACCGAATCTGAAGTTTTTAAAGTACGGGTGGACCCTAAATACGCTCGTTTTGGGACTTGGTACGAAATGTGGCCAAAAAGTCAAGGCACAGACCCCAACAAGAGTGCCACTTGGAAAGACTGTGAAAACCAACTCGATTATATAGCTGATTTAGGTTTTGATACTATTTATTTGGTCCCCATCCACCCTATCGGAATCACCAATAGAAAAGGGGCAAACAATGCCTTAAAAGCTAAAAAAGGCGAGCCTGGCTCCCCTTATGCTGTCGGAAATCACTTGGGAGGGCATTTTTCGATTGATCCAGAGCTTGGCACCATGAAAGACTTTGAGCATTTTGTAAAAGAATGCAAAAAAAGAGATTTTAGATTGGTCCTAGACATTGCCTTGAATTGCAGCCCCGATCACCCTTATGTAAAAGAACACCCCGAATGGTTTTTTCACGAACCCGACGGTACCATTAAATTTGCAGAAAATCCCCCCAAAAAATACGAAGATATATACCCTTTTGACTATTACAATAAAAACTTCAAAGCTTTGTGGAAAGAAATAAGAGATATTATATTGTTTTGGGCAGACAAAGGTTTCGACATTTTTAGGATTGATAACCCTCACACCAAGCCTTTTCCGTTTTGGGAGTGGTTGATTACAGACATTAAATCCAAAAGACCAGAGCTTGTCTTTTTGGCAGAAGCTTTCACTCGCCCCAAAATCATGCATCACCTTGCTATGCTTGGTTTTGATATGAGCTACACCTATTTTACTTGGCGTAGTGAAAAATGGGAATTCGAAGAGTACCTAAAAGAGCTCACCGCTTCTAATGCCAAAGAATATATGAGAGGTATATTTTTTCCTACCACTCCCGACATTTTCCCTGCTTACTTAGACAAACAAGGCCCACCAGCCTTTAAATTGAGGTATTTTTTAGCAGCTACCCTTTCTAGTCTAGTAGGCATGTACAACGGTTACGAGCTTTGTGAAAACGAGAAGTCTCCTATCAAAGAAGAGCTTTTGGATAGTGAAAAATACCAATACAAGGTCCATCATTGGGAAAAGCCCGGCATCAAAGATTTTATACGAACTCTTAATTTAGCTAGAGCCAACTACCCCGCCCTTCAAGAGTACGACAATTTACATTTTCACTTTTGTGCCAATGACAATCTGATGGTTTATTCTAAACGAGACCCCAATAATACTCTTTTATTTGTAGCCAATATGGATATGCACCACGCCCAAGAAGGGAATGTCTATTTGGATATGCATGCTTTGGGTTTAAAAGAAGATTCCTTTTACTTTTTAAAAGATTTAATCACTAACGAATCTTTTATATGGCGTGGTCCCGAAAACTTTGTTCGGTTAGAGCCAGAAAAAGCCCCTGGGCATCTATTTGTGATTAAAAAGATTTAATTTCTTTATGAATCCCTCTTTTTTCTAGTCGGTTTCGGCTTGTATTGTTTTTACTGAAAACTCTTTTTTTAAAGAATCTGCTTGCATCATAGCGTGATTTTAAGGGTTTTCTTGTGAATCCAAGGGTTCATGGCCTTTATTTCTTTTGTAGATTTAATAAAAAGATAACACATCGAGAATCTTTGTATGGACTGTTTCGACAAGCTCCATACACCTGCATTTTGGCTAAACCTGTTTGTTTTTCTAATGGAATGAATCGCTAGAATTCTAGTCTAACAGAATCACACTCAAGTGCTACAGACACTATAAGTTTTTTCAATTGCTTTTGATTTATAAGATTCTAAATGGATTCGCTATATGTCTTTTGGCTTGCAAAAGCACAGGTTTAGATTCTTCTAATTCTAAGCTCTACAAATAGTGTAAAAACATGAAACGCGAAGGGGTGGCGGAGAAGCTAGGTATTCCGTAGTGATCATTATGACTAGCTTCGAAGACAGGGGAAGGCTTTCCCCTTTCTATTCCAAACTGAATGAACTCTCATGTGACTCCACACAACCAGCTTCTGTGGCTGTGATAATATGTTCTTTTATTTTTCGGTAGGCATTGAGAACATCTGTATAAGTGGTGGTGACCAAAGGATCGTAAAGGGCCTCGGACAAGTGACTCCAGTGCATGCTTCGAAGGTCTCGTACTAAACTAGTGATGTGAGAGCCATGCTGTCGAATAGAAGAGAGTAAGCTGTCACTTTTGATAGGTTGTTCCAAAAAGACTTGCAACTCTTCTATGAGCTTGGTTGTTTTGTCGTGTAATTCTATAATGCCCGTAAAATGCTCTTTGTCAAAAGAAACTCGTTTTTCTTCCATACGCAAGTGTAGCTTTAATACTTGAGTGGCATAATCCGATGCGGTCTCTATGTCATCGCTCATGCGCATGTGTCGTTCTGCATCGACTGCCACTACCCTAGACGCTCTATTAGATAGTAGTTTTGTTAAGAAATTGGTAAGTTCTTCTTGGGCTAAGTCCAAATGATTTTCGGCATCAAAAATAGCGTCTTGTTTTTTGCTAGCACTTGGGTCTTCTAAATAAACCTTTAAATCGTCCATCATATTTTTTAAGGATTTATTCATGTGCAAAATTTCTCGGTTAGACTGAGATATGGCGACAAAAGGAGAAGCTAACAAGCGATCGTCCAGTTTGGTGGCCACATTTTTCTTTCGTTTCGCTTTTTGTTTGACTAAAGTTTCTAATACGCGTGCAAATACATTGGTGAAAGGCAATAAAACAATCAAATTAATGACATTGAACACCGTGTGAAAAGTGGCAATAGCAAGGGTAGCATGGGGAGCATATTTGAGACCATCTGCGGTCATTTTAATGAGGTCTGGATCAGGGACCTTAAAAGCAATGCTTATAAAAGCAGCGATAAAAGCAATGAAAGGTTTGAATAAGATAACCACCCAAATTGTACCTAAAACATTGAATAATATGTTAAACAACGATGTTCGACGAGCGGCTCTTGAAGTGCCTATAGAGGCTAAAAAGCCAGTCACTGTGGTTCCTATATTGGCCCCAAGAACAATGGCTGCAGAGGTTTCAAAATTAATGAATCCCTGGTGTGCCATGGCAATGGTCACACCAAGCATGGCCGACGAAGACTGCATAATAGCAGTCAGTACTGTCCCTGCTAAGACACATTTTAAAAGACCTTCAAAGGTATTGGCGTTAAATTTGGTTAGAAAAACTAAAAACTCTGGAGATTCAGCCAAAGGAGCCAATGCGGCTTTCATGGCCTCTAAACCCATAAATAATAGTCCCAAACCCAATACTGCATAAGCCGAATACTTGATTTTTTCTTTACTGGTAAAAGAGTAAATCAAGCCAAACACGCCCGCTAACGGGATACCATATTTACCGATATCTAAAGCTAAAAGCCACCCCGTGGTGGTAGTACCGACATTGGCACCCATGATCACGCCAATGGCTTGCCTTAAAACCATAAGCTCTGCATTGACAAAACCAATCACCATTACAGAAGTTATAGTACTGGATTGTAATAGAGTGGTGACTAAAATCCCTACAAAGACTCCTAAAAAGCGATTATTAGTGAATATTCCTATTAAATTTTTGAGGGAGGAACCCGCAACAGTTTGTAAACCATCGGATAAAAATTTCATCCCCATTAAAAAAAGGCCTAAGCCCCCAAATAAAAATACAGCTGTATTAAATATTAACACGATTTCCTCGTTTTTTACAAACTTTTATACAAAAAAATGTTTGAGTGGATAAATAATGCCATTTAAATAAAAAAGAGCTATAACCTAGCTCTTGTAACCGGCTCGTTTTGAAAGACTTCGTAAATGGATTTTTAGATTGAATCATATTTACTTCTATAAATTTAGAATTTCTAGGTGCCTTTTCAATGAAAAACAATAGAGTTTTTAAACATTTTCTGCTTTTTCAAAAAAAACGCCTTTTAGGGCTTAAAAATCAAGTTTTTAATTTTATTTTCTATGTTGTTTTTTAAGATTTCTATAGAAAAATCATTCTGAATACACTCTATATGAGGGTGTTCGACTGGTTTTTGATTTTTTTGGAGCTTAATAAGAGAAAGAGCATCGCTTTTAGAAAGCCCTCTCATTTGCAATCTTTGTAAGCGAATTTCCTCTGGAGCCTGCACCACCCATATTGCAGATAATGTTTTCACAAAATCTGGGAGTTTATAAAGCAGAGCTGCTTCTACAAAAGCAATTTTATGTGTGTCTTTTTGTTTTTGAAACCATTTGTTTTGGTGCTCTTCTAAGATAGGATAAACCAAGCTTTCTAAATCTGTGCGGGCTTGAGAGTCTTTGAGTATCAAGGCCTTCATGGCTGGTCTATCGATGCCCTCGGGGAGCAGATAAGATGCACCAAATCGATTGGCTATAGCATTTCTAAGCCCTATATGGCTTGCATACAACTGATGCACCAATAGATCCGCATCTAAAACCGGGTAAGAATTTTCGACCAAAATTCGACCTACCGCACTTTTCCCCGAACCTATAGAACCTGTGATGCCAACTTTTATCATATTTTTAATTTAGAATATTCATGCTTGAAAAAGCTTCCCTTCTTTGTTTTTTATCTTGTTTTTTTAATGCGTACGGCCTTATTGAACTCCAGTTTTTACCCCCTTTTACACTTGAATCCACTAAAACTCACTGCTTTAAAAGAAGCTATTTTAAATATTTTGAAGTCTCACACACGCCTGGTTTAGAGCTATACAGCAAAGCCACGACCTTAATTCTAGCTGTTTTCATAAGAACACATCGCCAAAACTGTTCAAAAGAGAAGTTTAAGTGTTGTCCAATAAACCGAAACATGGGCTTTAAAACTACAGACTAAAAGAAAGCCTTTAAAAGCGTAGGAGCCAAAGGTCAAAGAAAAACTCTAAAGAGTCATAGTTCAAAATAGAGAATAAACCCTTGACTACACTTTGTTTGTTTTGCATATTGTGGATAGAGTTTGAACCGACTCTTTTTAGGAGTTCCAATGGATTTTGAAAGCATTGATAAAAATCGATACGAACGGCAAATGAAACTGCCCTTTATTGAAAAAGATGGGCAAAAAGTGATTTCTAAATTAAGATTTTTAATTTTTGGGGCGGGGGCTTTAGGGTGTTCTTGTGCCGAATACCTCACTAGGGCCGGGGTTCAGTTTTTGAGATTGGTGGATAAAGATGTGGTGGAATGGTCTAACTTGCAAAGACAACATTTATTCAGTGAAGAAGATGCCAAAAACGCTACTCCAAAAGCAATAGCAGCCAAAAATCGATTAGAAAAAATCAACCGTCATGTTCAAATTGAAGCCAAAGTGCTTTTTGTGGATGCTTCTAATATCGAGTCTTTGTTAGACGGCGTAGATGCTGTGATCGATGCGACTGACCGCCTCCAAGAACGCTTTTTATTAAATGATGTGGCAGTGAAACACAAACTGCCTTGGATTTACACCGCTATCCAAAGAGGAACATCGGTTTGGCTGCCCTTAACTTCTACTGATACTGGACCTTGTCTTCGTTGTGCTTTTCCAGAAAAACCAGAAAATGAGGCTCTCAACGGCGGGATTTGGGGGCCAGCAGTTTCGATGAGTGCCGGCATGCAAGTTTCTCAGATGATTCGCTTTTTTATAGATGGACAAATCAAGACTAAAAGCAGTGTACTTAGTCGAATGGACTTGTGGGACAATCATTTGATACAAATCCCTATTGAAAAAGACCCTCATTGCCCCTGTTGTGTTCATAGAAACTTTGAGTTTTTAGAGCCTTCTAAGTAAAAAAGGAGAGGGAGGGATTCGAACCCTCGGTCCCAGTGAAGAGACTACGGTTTTCGAGACCGTCCCAATCGACCACTCTGGCACCTCTCCAATTGCAATCCAAATCTAATAAAATTTTGCACCAAAAGCGATAGAAAATTCATCCCGTCGCTTCTCTTATGCTCTTTAAAATAAAAGAAATAAAACTTTGGCTTGCAGAGCTGAATGGATAATTCCATCTCTTGCTAAGAGAGTTTACTTTTATTGTTGATGCTTAAAAAATGCATTTTAGAGATATTGAAGGGCATAGCAAGCCTTTTTGTTTTAAAAACCAGGCGTGTGTGAGACTTCATTACAAAAATTCTGCTGCATTTGTGTTTTTCTAAATTTTCATGAGTTTTTAAAAATCTTGCTCTTTTTTTATTGAAATTATTTTTCATTTCTTCTTAGTCTTTGGAATCTTTTTTGTTTTTCTATATTTGGATGCTAAAGATTTTTAATTTTTAGTTTTTTTATTGGGGTCTAAGAACTCTTCTGCTTTTGCTGTTTTCTATACCAAAACAAAACTTTGGTTGTGTATATGCGAGTGATAAGACCCAAAGGTACTTATGCCATATACTAATTTTGGTGACTTAGGTTTATCTAAGCCCATCCTCGAAGCAGTTGTTAAAGCTGGCTATGAGCAAGCTTCTGCTATTCAAGCGAAAGCTATCCCCATTTTACTCGAAGGTAAAAACTTACTTGGAACCGCACAAACTGGTACAGGGAAAACCGCTGCTTTTTCTTTGCCTTTGCTTTCTAAAATAGATTTTTCTTCTAAATCTTCTACTGCAATGCTTGTGCTTACCCCCACTCGAGAACTCGCTATTCAAGTGGCAGAAGCTATACGCTCTTATGCCCAGTTTCTAGAGAACGCTAGTGTGCTCGCTGTTTATGGTGGCCAAGATATTTCTATTCAACTCAGAGCCCTCAAAAGAGATGCGGCTATTGTGGTGGCCACCCCAGGGCGTTTGATAGATCATATCAATAGGGGTTCTATTCGACTTTCCAAAGTCCAAGCGATTGTTTTAGATGAAGCCGATGAAATGTTGGATATGGGCTTTATGGAAGATGTGGAAACCATTTTAAAAGCAATTCCTGACTCTGCCCAACGAGCTTTGTTTAGTGCTACCATGCCCACTTCTGTGAAAAAAATAATTAAAAATTATTTGGGTGCATTCGAAGAAGCTTGCATAGAAAATAAAACCACCACTGTCGAAAATATTAGCCAAAGATTTTTAAGCATTAAACCAACTCACAAATTAGAGGCACTTTGTCGAGTTTTAGAGGCAGAAGTTTTTGATGGTGTGCTTATTTTTGTGCGAACCAAGCAAGCCACTGCAGACCTTTCTGAGCGTTTGGAGTCTCGTGGATTCAGTGTAGCCCCCTTGAGCGGAGATTTGGCCCAGGCTATGCGAGAGCGGACTATCCAGCGACTAAAATCCAAGCACATTGATATTATTGTGGCCACCGATGTGGCAGCTCGTGGTTTAGATGTGGATAGGATCACACATGTTATTAACTACGATATCCCCTACGACACGGAGTCTTATGTGCACCGAATTGGCCGTACGGGGAGAGCAGGCCGCACAGGAAACGCTATTTTATTCATTAGCCCCAGAGAGCAAAGATTGCTCAAAATGATCGAAAAAGCGACTCGTCAAAAAATAAAGTCCATGGATTTACCCAGTATAGAGCAAATCAACCAAAAACGAATCCAAGCTTTTTACGAAGATATAAATCAAAATCTACAAAGCGATCTACAAGATTTTAAAGAGCTTGTCGAAGACTTTTTAAAGCAAAAAGAAACTCCACTTATGGATGTGGCGGCTGCGCTTGCTTTTATGGCCCAACAAAGTAAACCAGTGTTTTTAAAAGAAGAAAAAGCCCTTAAAGTCGAAAAAGATTACAAAAACCTAGAAGCTTTTGGTCTTAATGATAAAAAACGGGGCCCTAGAGAAAAAAGAAATGGGCTAGATGGTGTAGAAGCTGGTTTTGAAAGGTATTATATAGGGGTGGGCAGGTCTCACAAAGTTTCTCCTAGAGATATTGTTGGAGCCATTGCTGGCGAAACCGACATGAGCTCTTCTGTGATTGGGCGTATAAAATTGTTTGATAAGTTTAGTACCGTAGAACTTCCCGAAGGAGTCCCTGAACCTATTTTAAATATTTTGGAGCACATGCGAATTAGAAGTTTTCCTTCTAAATTTCGACTCATGACAGAAGATGGTCCACCACAAAAGTCAAGCTCCAAAGGCAACTTCGCCAAAAGAAGCAAGTCTTTTAAAGACCGCAGTGGTGGTAAACCTTTTAGAAGGACGCGTCGCTTTGGACGACACTAATTCCTAAAGAAAACGCCTTTGACGAAGCACTAGATCGATTAAGACTAGTGCTGCCATGCTCTCTACTATTACAGGGGCCCGAACTCCGACACAAGGGTCATGACGGCCTTTGGCTTTTAATATACCGTTGACTCCACCACGACCGGCTGTTTTTTGTTCTTGACCAATAGTAGAAGTGGGTTTAAAGGGCATGCGACACAAAATGTCTTCTCCATTAGTGATGCCCCCCAGTGTGCCACCAGCATTATTAGTGCGAGTCCTATAGACTCCATTTTCAAAGTAAATTTCGTCGTTGTGCTTGCTACCACGCATTTTAGCAGCTTCGAATCCAAGCCCAATTTCAAAACCTTTGCAAGCAGGTAAAGAAAGCATGGCTTGAGCGAGTAAAGCATCGACTTTTTCAAATACGGGTTCCCCCACAAACTTAGGTGGCCGTCGCACCAATAGTGTGACTAAAGCTCCAACACTGTCGCTATCTGCTTTAGCTTCTTTGATTTTTTCTTCAAAACGAAGACTGGCTTTTGGATCTGGACAACGCACAGGAGAAGCTTCTATGCTTTCGTATGTGACTGTTTCGGGATCGATGTCACTGGGTTCACCCCCCACCGATGTCACCCATGCTAAAATTTCTGTTTGGAATAAATGCTCTAAAATTTGTCGAGCGATGGCCCCCGCAGCCACCCTTGCTGCAGTTTCTCTGGCGGAACTACGACCACCACCATGATAATCTCTAAAGCCATATTTGCCATCGTATGTTAAATCAGCATGCCCCGGGCGATACCATTTGATCATATCGGAGTAATCATGACTCCTTTGGTCTTCATTTGGAATCATTAAAGAAATGGGGGTTCCAGTGGTTTTTCCCTCAAAAACACCCGATAAGATTGAAACTTTGTCGGCCTCTTTTCTAGGGGTCACCATTAAATTTTGGCCGGGTCGCCTGCGATCCAAAGATTTTTGAATCATTTCTTCTGTGAGAGGGATCCCAGAAGGACAGCCATCTATAACTGCACCAATGGCTTTACCATGGGATTCACCCCATGTTGAAACTTTAAAAATTTTTCCGTATATACTTGACATACCTTAAATATAGTTATCCAGTCTCGAGAAAATAACTTTATTTGCATATTTTTAACATTAGCCCCCCAATGTTACTTTTTTTTTACTATATTTTGATGAGTATTAGGGAGGAGAATGCCATGAAAGCATTCCTTTTAATGATTACAATTTTATTTTCTTCTATTACTGTTCTTGCCCAAGAGGTAGAGCAGTTTGCAGGAATTCCCTTTGGAGCTTCCCGTGATCAAGTGATCGAAGAAATTATGCTGCTTGGCTATGACCCATACGACCAAGTGGGCTCTGCCAGTAGGCGAGTCATTATTCCCGTATATATGTTAGCAGAGTTGCCCGTCCAAGTAGATTTTTTATTCAATCAAAACGAAAAATTTTATGCTTTTGAAATTCGTACCGGCCGAGTGGAGTATTCTCGACTGAATAAAGTTTTTGAAGCGGCTGCTTATATGTCCAACCACTTTACACTAAAATACGGTAAAGCGTCAAAAAATCCTTCCTTAACAGAAACTGCAATTAAGCCTAATTTACACAATATATATCAAGAATGGTTTGGGATTAAAACCCTTGATATTTATACTGCCATTATCCAAAAAGACGGTCGTTTCTATACTATTGGTTCTGTCACTCAAAGGAATTTAGCTAAAGAATCTTCTAAAAAAAATCTGAGATCCGAAGCTAAAGTTCCTGTGAGTCCTGCTTTTTAATAGATTGACATTTTTAATATTTCATGAAATTCTTTTTTCTATTTTATTTTATGTGTGTCACTCTTACTTTTTCTAGCAGTATTTCTCCAAAAGATTCACAGTTTATTTCTTTTTCTGGACGATGGCTGGTCGTCGATGAGCAGGCAAAAACAGCGGCACCTGGAGCGGGTTTTCAAGTTTCTTTTAAAGGTTCCAGTATCGAGGTTGAGCTAGAAGGCGAAGCCCGCTGGTATGTGGAAATTGATGGTATAAAATCTTCGCTCTATACTCATAAAAAAGAAAAGCACCTTTTAGCTAAAAACCTAGACTCTAATACGCACACCCTTCGTTTGTTTAAGAAAACAGAAAGTCTAGACTATTTTGTAGCATTACACTCTATCTCTACAAGTCACGATGGTCATTTTATAAAATGGACCTCCAAGTCACCAAGACGCATTGAATTTATAGGAGACTCTTTTACCGTTGGTTATGGTAATGAAGCATTGAGCCCCACCGATGGCGATGTTTTTAGCAAAACAAATACAACTAAAAGCTATGCTTTTTTGCTAGGAGAATCCCTTAAAGCAGATATTCAAATCAATGCTTATAGTGGGAGGGGTTTGGTGCAAAACTATGCAAATCATGATCCAGATTGGAATATTCGCAGTTTGTATATGCATACCTTGCCAAGCCAGGCGCTTCTGAAACTTCATAGCCCATCATGGGATTTTAACTCATGGCACCCCCAAGTGATTGTTATTTTTGTGGGGATCAACGATTTTCAAGGTGATTTTAATCACACCCCCGATTCTACTTTTGATGACGCTTATATAGAACTTTTGGACTTTTTACGGCAACAACACCCTGGTGTTCAATTCTTAGTTTTGAGCACTCGAGTGTACCCCCAAGACCTTTTGACACCTAGAGTGCAAAATGTTCTGAAAATGCAGAAGGCTAAAGGCTTCAAGGACTTGACGCATATGGTGCTTCAAACAGAAAATACGGCTTTGGACGGTCATCCTAATTTATTTTCGCATCAAAACATCGCCAATCAAATCCGCCCCACGCTAGCTCGCCTCGGAAAGTGGCTTAGTCGGTAATTTTTTTAGACTATTTTGTAAAACTATTCTTTTTTTTGTATATTTTTAAGATATACCATTATAATGTATTAATGAATAAAATAAAGAAAATCAAGCCATGTTGCAAAAATTTTTAGCCTTGTTCAGAATGAACATCTTAATCTTATTGTTGCTGATCGGAACAGTGATGACTGTTTTGATTTATTACAATGGGATGGATAAAATTTACAATGTGAGTCTTGCAGACTATCCTTATGTAATTTCTACATCGGACTCTGTGGATGGTGGTCGTTCCGTGACTCAAATGCAACGCACCGATTCTTCTATTATTTTGGACTACGAACTTAAAGAAGGTTCTCCCTATCCTTATGCCGGCATTCAAATTTATTTGGGAGATGGTAAGTCTAAAGGAATTGATTTTTCTACTTATGACAGTATTTTTTTGTGGGTCAAACCTAGGGGCGAGGGCTCTGTTCGATTATATCTGCGTGGTTTTGATAGTACTATTTCTAAAATAGAAGATCCTGTTTCCCTAAAATTTAACGAACTGGAATATTTTCCACTAGATGAATCGTATCCTGCTGTTTTTGTTCCCGAAGAGTTTCGTGTGGCAGGGTGGTGGGTTGCCCAGCATAATGTGAATGTGCACCGAGCTAGAGTCGATTTGTCTAATATTCCTTTGATAGAAATCCAGACCGGCACCTCTGCTCCGCTTGGATATGGTACTTTAGAAATCAGAGGGATTTCTTTTAAAGGCAAGATTATCTCCGAAGTGAAAATCGCTTCTATTTTGGTGGCTATATGGTTTGTTACATTCTTGATTATCTTGATCATTCGGTTTTTGGAATATAGTCGAGAACATGCCCTTAATAAACGAAAACGAGAAGAACTCGAAAAAAACTTACAGGCTCTTGAAATTGAAAAAAATGATTTTGAAAAATTAAGTAAAGAAGACCCCTTGACTGGATGTTTGAATCGAGCGGGCTTTTCTAGTGTGCTGACCAGAGAGCAAGAACGACGCAATAAACAAGGACTCCCTGTTTCTTTTGTGATTTTGGATATTGATAACTTTAAAGAAATCAATGACACTTATGGACACACTGTTGGAGACGAAGTTTTAGTTAATTTATCTAAACTGGTGCAAAGTAAAATTAGAAACACCGATGTCTTAGTGAGATGGGGTGGTGAGGAATTTGTCATCCTTTGTGGAAATACTCCTTTGCAAAATGCACAGGTGCTTGCAGAAAAACTTCGAGAGTCTATCGAAAAAACAAAACTGATTGCCGAACGACGCATCACTTGTTCTTTTGGTGTTGCAGAAATGCTCCCTTTTGAAGATGCAAAAGAACTTTTTAATCGAGCTGATAAAGCCCTGTACGCTTCAAAATCCGCAGGTCGAAACCGCGTCACTAGTGCTTCTCTAAAAAGGACTTCTCGATGAGATTGATTTTTATATTAGTGGCCATTATAAGTATTAACCTTTTTTTGGCGGCTTGTTCCAAAAAGGAAATGTTGTTTGTCCCTTTGAAGTTAGATTGGGTGGAATATTCTGGAGATTTAAATCTTATTGATTCTAGTTTAATTGCTATTCACGAGAGTCCTGCGATAGATTCTATAAAAACACAATGTTTTGTTAAAATGACTCAAAATTTATTGAGTGTTAAAACATTACAAAAAGAAGAAGAGGCTTACTTTTCTGTGCAATACTACCCATTTCTTTATAAAAACGAAATCCACATTCATTTTACAGGTGTTCTTGCCAATGAAAATCAATTGGATCTCCACCAAGAATTATTAAAATCTACGAAAGAAAATACTTATTTTTGGACCGCTGTTTGTGACCCTAAATTACAAATTAAAAGTTTTCAATTCACCCACTAATCTTTCTTGCCTGTTGTAATCTTTAACAACAGTTAAAAACTTGTTTCCTCTGATTTTATTAAATAATAGAGTATGTTATGGTAGTGAAGTCTATATTTGATTATACTGATTATCGTGAGTGGTTGCGAGATGCTTTTGAAAATTTTAAAAAGCGTAAAACGGTGGTTTCTTGGCGTTATATGGGGATGAAGCTCAAGGCAGATCCCGGTAATTTATTACGAATATCTCAAGGTAAAATTCACCTTTCTGTCAAAATGATTAAGCCTATGGCGATTTTTTTTGAGCTCAATGAAAAAGAAACCGCTTTTTGGACCGAACTAGTCTATTTTGGAAGGGCTAAAACCGACAAAGAAGCCTTGGATCATTATGAAAAAATGCAAGTGCTAAAAGGAGTTCCCTTAAAACGACTTGAATCTAATGAACTTGAATTTTACCGATGCTGGTATTATAATGCAATCCGCTCTGTCATCGGCATTTCTAAATTTAAAAATAATTATAAAGCTTTGGCAGAAGCTTGTACCCCACCAATCACAGAAAAAGAAGCTAAAGAATCCGTTGCATTGTTGAAGTCCTTAAAAATGATCAAAAAAAACTCCGAGGGTTTTTGGATTGTGAGTGATTCTTTTGTGAGTACTGGAGGGAATTGGCGTTCCGATGCGGTTAAAAACTTTCAAAAAGATACTATCCTTTTGGCTCACGATTCTTTGACCAATCACCCCCCTTCTCTTAGAGATATTAGCACGGTGACCATGACATTTAATATGGATGATATTGGTTTGTTACGAGAAAAAATCAAAGAGTTTAGGACAGACCTTTTGAGACTTTCGCAAGAAGGGACCAATGACTCTGCTGTATTTCAACTGAATGTACAATTGTTTCCACTAGCTATTCTTAAAAATACAGAGGAGAAAAAATGATTTTTCGTATTATTTTACTCTTCTTGCCTATCTTTTTACTTTCATGCAATAAGCCTCATGCAGGTGGCCCAGGGAGTGAAACCACCAACGGGATCACAGCACAAGTCTTTGATTCTAAAGGAAAGCCTGCAGCAAAAGCTGGAGTAGCACTTAGAAAATTCAACTATGTACCCAACGCCACATTCAACCCAGAGGTGATTCTTCCCGATTACTATACAGATTCACTTGGTTTTGTAGTGATCGATACCGTCTTAGAAGGAAAATATCGAATTAATATTGAGCAAAATGGAGAGCTTTTGTCTCAAGAGTTTTCTTTTAAAAATAAAGTGGATTTGGGGGAACTCTATTTAGAAAAACCAGGCTCCATTAGCGGGTTTATTAGCCTGCCTAGCCAAAATAAATTCGCTTGGGTGGGTGTTTATGGAACCGATCTGCTAGTACAGACCGATTCTTTAGGAGCCTATACTCTAGATTTACCCTCTTCCAAAGATTCCCTAATACTTTATATCAAAACAGACGATTTTGAGAAAACACTTTATGAAGAAGCTATTTGGATTGAAGCCAACGAACATATAGAATCGTTTAAGGGCGTTTTATTGCAAGACTTTGATTCCACTTCTATAGAGAAATGGTACTTGGGTGGAGATACTTCTATTACCTCTATATTGAGCCCCACAGACTTTGAAAAGGGGATCGTGATGGATAGTCTTAGAAATTCCAATGTCTTTGCCATTACCTATAAAATGAGTCTTAGTTGGTCTTGGGTGATCATAGGGACTAAATTTCAAAATGCCCCTCTTGATTTTTCGCAACTCGATTCTGTGTCTTTTTGGGCAAGAGGAGATGGTCTGGTAAGACTTCAACTTGAAAATTGGAGTTCTGAAAGTGAAAAAGATGGGGGAAACTTAAAAAGCTATTCTCCATACCAAACATTAAAAAGTGACGAATGGACTTATATCGTGGTCACTCCATCTGAATTTTGCGAAAGTACAGATGAAAACAATAAATGTGACCCGTGGGAAATCACTCAAAAAACAGTCTCTCAAATACACATTGCCCTAAATGGAGGGACAAAATTTTTTGTCGATGATATTACTCTTTATGGTGTGAAATTCTAAAACTCAAAAAAGAGCCCTAAAAGAACACTTTTAAAAGTTTAGTACTTTGAGTTTCTATAAAATTAAATATCTTTAAACTTATGCAAAATTTAGATTCAGAAGTGGCTTTTGCCTCAAAGTATATCAGTCAAGTTGCAAAATTGGTGGAGGAAAAATTCGAAGAACACCTTCCCCCTTTGCAAGATGCACCACAAAAACTACACGAAGCAATGCGTTATTCAATGTTTGCTGGAGGCAAAAGGCTTAGACCTGTACTTGCCTATGCGTCTTTTGAACTTTTTAATGGCAAAGACGATTCCATTTGGTGCGCTACTAGTGCTCTAGAAATGCTCCACACCTTTTCCTTAATACACGACGACTTGCCTAGCATCGATAATGATGACTTTAGACGCGGCAAAAAAACAGCTCACATTAAGTTTGGAGAGGCTACTGCTATTTTGGCGGGAGACGCTCTTTGTATTTTGGCTTTTGAACTGATAGCCAAGACTGGAAATGTAAAAGTCATTCAAACTTTAGCTAGAGCCCTAGGCACTTATGGTATGATTGGTGGCGAAATTACAGATGTAGAATACGAAGGAAAAGAAGCTAACTTAGAAATCGTAAATTATATCCATTATCACAAAACAGCTGCACTCATTGAAGCTTCTTTGGTGGTAGGAGCTCAGCTAGCAAAAGCTTCTGAACAAGATATTCAAGCGATTCAAGAATTTGGAAAAGCCATTGGCCTTGCGTTTCAAATAGTAGATGATATTTTAGACATTGTTTCTGTGACCGAAGTGCTCGGAAAGGATGCTGGATCCGATGTAGAACGCGGCAAAGCGACTTATCCTGCTGTGATTGGATTAGAAGCTTCTAAAATAAAAGCCAGAGAGCTTTATGATGAGGCTATATCTATCTTAGAAAAAATCCCATACGACACCACTTTATTTAAATCTATTGCCGCTTATATTATTACTAGGGTGAATTAAATGAAATTAGAAAACATTCGATCTCCAAAAGATCTTAAAAACTTATCCATTGATCAGCTCAATGTTTTGGCTGCAGAAATAAGAGACGCGATTATTAGTCAAATTGCAAAACATGGTGGTCATTTAGCCTCTAGTTTAGGTGTGGTAGAGCTTAGCATTGCACTGCACTATGTGTTTAACACACCCGAAGACATTTTGGTTTGGGATGTAGGGCACCAAGCTTATGTGCACAAACTTTTGACCGGTCGTTATGATCAATTTGAGACTTTAAGAAAACAAGGTGGTCTTTCTGGATTTTTAAAAAGAAGCGAAAGCCCTTACGATGCTTTTGGAGCTGGGCATGCCTCCACTTCTATTTCTGCTGCACTAGGCTTTGCTGTTGCCAGAAATCACTTCAAAAAAAAGAACAAAGTGGTGGCAATCATTGGAGATGGCTCTATGACCGGTGGCATGGCTTTTGAAGCCCTGAATAATGCAGGTATCACCAAAGAAAACATGACTATTATCTTGAACGATAATAAAATGAGCATCTCTCCTAATGTGGGTGGCTTTTCAAAATATTTAAATCGAATTATATCCGACCCTGTTTACAACAAAGCCAGACTAGATGTAGATAAACTCCTCAAACGCCTCCCTGGGATTCTAGGCACTAAGTTCAGAGACTTATTAGTAGCCACAGAAAATGCAGCCAAAAGTGCTCTTAAACCTGGACGATTTTTCGAAGATTTGGGGGTTCGCTACTTTGGTCCTATTGATGGACACGATTTAAATGAAGTCATTCAAATTTTAGATCGAGTGAAAGACTTTGAAGGGCCTTGCTTGATTCACTTGCTCTCTGAAAAAGGAAGAGGTTTAGAGCTTGCCGAGCAAAACCCAAGTAAATGGCACGCTTCTGTACCTTTTGACCCTCAAAGCGGCTTGCCTACCAAAAAATGCAGTGAAACTAAAAGTCTAACCACTATTTTTGGTGAAACTCTTTTAGAAATTGTTCGCCACGATGAACGCATACTCTGTATTACAGGTGCCATGGCCAGTGGTTGTGGCTTAGATATAGTAGAAAAAGAGTTCCCAGAACGAGTGATCGATGTGGGTATTGCCGAAGAACATGCAGTGACTTTTGCTGCAGGCCTAGCTTGTGACGGAATTGTTCCTGTTGTAGCTATTTATTCTACCTTTTTACAACGAGCTTACGATCAAATCATACACGATGTAGCCCTCCAAGACCTTCATGTAGTGTTTATCTTGGACAGGGCAGGATTAGTAGGTGCAGATGGTCCTACACATCACGGTTCTTTTGATTTATCTTATTTAAGGACTGTGCCTAAAATGATCATAATGGCTCCTTCTTGCGAAAATGAACTTCGTGATATGCTAAGGGCAGCCATCGATATGCCAGGCCCTGTTGCCGTCCGCTACCCAAGAGCCAACGCTTTGGAATGTGAGCTCAACGACAAGCCTCAAGAAATGCCTATCGGAATTCCTTTAATATTAGAAACAGGATCTGATATATTGCTACTTGGAGTAGGGACCATGCTACAAGAACTTAAAAAAACAGCGGCTATTTTAAGAGAAAATGGAAAAAATCCAAGTTTAGTCGATGCAAGATTTGTAAAGCCTCTCGACGAAACCACTTACAAAGACCTCTTTGACTCTCACTCTATCATCATAACACTAGAAGACAATAGTGTGGTTGGTGGTTACGGATCAGCCATTGCCGAATTTTTAAGTGATAATGCATATCGAAACCATCAGTTGATTCGTTTTGGACTCCCAGATGATTTTGTAGAGCATGGTGAAGTTCCAGATCTATACAAACTCTTAAAAATAGATGGTGAATCTGTCGCACAACAAATTATGGAAATACTATGACCGATGACAACAAAAGTTCAGGCAAAAAAATAGTAACAAGCACATTAAATAGGAAATTCGGCGTCAGTGAAGCTCGAATTCCTAAAAAATTCACTCCCAAAAAAAGATTCGATGAGTCCAGAAACTTTGGCGATAGGAAAAAATTCGACGATTCCAGAAACTTTGGTGATAGGAAAAGATTTGATGAGCCCAGAAGCTTTGGTGAAAGGAAAAAATTCGATGATTCCAGAAGCTTTGGTGATAGGAAAAGATTCGATGAGTCCAGAAACTTTGGCGATAGAAAAAGATTCGACGATTCCAAAAGCTTTGGCGATAGGAAAAGATTCGACGATTCCAAAAGCTTTGGCGATAGGAAAAGATTCGACGATTCCAGAAGCTTTGGTGAAAGGAAAAAATTCGATGAGTCCAGAAACTTTGGTGAAAGGAAAAAATTCGATGATTCCAGAAACTTTGGTGATAGGAAAAGATTCGATGCCTCCAGAAACTTTGGCGATAGGAAAAAATTCGACGATTCCAGAAACTTTGGCGA
>Ga0209075_1000010_pt1 | contig 127773 bp, 111 predicted proteins | sample Stecom2011_FD_187523 | JGI IMG/M metagenome (GOLD analysis project Ga0209075, IMG submission 187523) | Agricultural soil microbial communities from Utah to study Nitrogen management - Steer compost 2011 (SPAdes) (version 2) | ecosystem: Environmental > Terrestrial > Soil > Agricultural land... | reverse complement strand
ACAACGTGTTATGCAGCTCACAGGCGATCATCGCGAGATGGATATTTCTCAACTTCAGGCGGGAATGTATGTTGTGAGCATAAAAACCGATCGAGGAATTGTTAGTAAGAAAATAATTAAGGAGTAATAATTCTTATCCAATTTATTGTCGACCAGCTTTTGGTGATGAACACCAGAAAATTAGAGGAATTGGGTGATGCCGACGAGATTTATGCCAACCCAAACGGACTACGCCAAACGGTTGATTGCCGCTATCCCGAAGGGGATTTGAGGAAGGGGCTAAAGCCCGAAATGGAGCGGTATCGTTTCATCCGTTGGATGAATCCAACGGTAAAGAATCCAACGGTAATAAATATCGTGTAATGGAAATCTTGAAAAGCCGGGACAGATAATTCTGTTTAAAGAGTGTTTTCTCAGATAGCTTTATTTTGATAAGAAATCACGATTTATTATAGTATGGCTTATAGAGTCTGCTTATTACAGTCAGCTTCAGCTGACTGAAAAAAGAATTTCCCGAACTGGGCTTTAGCCCAACTCCAATACTGTTTTTAACCACATAGATAATAACTAATAAATCTAGTATCCGTTTTACAAATATCGTCTTGGCGTATAATTCTTGCAGCGTCTCGGTGTCTCTATAGCTTTAGCGGAGGCGCAAGCAGACTTAATTCTTTTCCCGGACAATAGAATTTGATTTCAAAAAACATCCTAAAACTTCATTTCCGGAATATCACCTTCAACGATTAAATCGCCTTCGGTGGCGGCTTTTATCTCTTCCAGAGTTACGCCTGGGGCACGTTCTAGCAGATGAAATTTATCATCTTTAATTTCAAGAACCGCCAAGTTGGTCACGATTTTCTTGACACAATTAACTCCAGTCAATGGAAGGCGGCAGCGTTTTAGAAGTTTAGATTCTCCAGCTCTATTGGTATGGATCATCGCCACGATAATGTTTTCGGCAGAAGACACCAAATCCATTGCGCCTCCCATACCTTTCACCATTTTTCCTGGAATTTTCCAGTTGGCGATATCTCCGTTTTGAGCGACTTCCATCGCGCCTAATATCGTCAGATCTACGTGTTGTCCGCGAATCATACCAAAGCTCATGGCAGAGTCGAAAAAAGCGGCTCCAGGAAGTGCAGTAATTGTTTGCTTCCCGGCGTTGATCAAATCGGGATCTTCTTCACCTTCAAACGGGAATGGCCCCATGCCGAGGATACCGTTTTCACTTTGGAATTCTACCGCGATATCGTCGCGAACAAAATTGGCGACCAAAGTAGGAATGCCAATTCCGAGATTCACGTAGTAGCCGTCTTTAACTTCTTTTGCTATTCGTTGTGCTATTTGTTCTTTTGAAATACCCATATTTTAATGTCTTAATATCTTGATTTGAAAATTCGTTGATTTGAGAATTTGAAAATGACCGTTACTTAATTTGAAAATTCGTTAATTTGAAAATGTTCTAATTGAGCTTGCTTTTTAATTCATTTTAATATCTCTTACAATTCAGCATCCAAATCATCTTGCTTCATCTGATCAATCAATCTCCAAAATATTTTATTTTCAAATCTTCAAATTGCCTCATTTTCAAATTGAAAAATTACTTTTTTCTGTTTTTACTTGTACTAATAATCTTTGAAATTATTTTTATGATTGACTCAAGTTCTTCCATCATTGACTCAGGTGGATTTGGGTAATGCTCGGAAGCAATACATAATTTCAACCAATACTCTGATTCATCTGCTTCTTTAGCCGCTATTTTAAATTTATGAATAAAATCTGCAGGGCTTTCAGCATTTTGGGCTTCTTTTGTGTTTGCTCCAATGGAGGTTCCACTTCTAAAAAGTTGCGAAGCCATTTCAAATTTTTGCAACTTTCTTAACTGTTCGGTGTAATTGATAATTTTTAATGCAAATGAAAATGTCTTGGTTACGATTATGTTTTCCCTATCATCTCTCATTGTTTGGTTTAAAAATTCGTTAATTTGAAAATGTTCTAATTGAGATTGCTTTTTAATTCATTTTAATATCTCTTACAATTCAGCATCCAAATCATCTTGCTTCATCTGATTAATCAATCTCCAAAATATTTTATTTTCAAATCTTCAAATTGCCTCATTTTCAAATTGTCTCATCTTCAAATTGAAAAATTATTTTTTCCTAACTGTTAACTGCTCAATTCTCTTTTCATAATTTTCACCTTGGAAAATACGTTGTACGAAGATTCCTGGAATGTGGATTTGGTTCGGATCTAATTCTCCAATCGGAACCAATTCTTCTACCTCGGCAACTGTAATTTTTGCAGATCCACACATGACGGGATTGAAGTTTCGCGCTGTTCCTTTAAAAATCAGGTTTCCTGCTTCGTCGCCTTTCCAAGCTTTTACAAAGGAGAAGTCTGCTTTAAAAGCTTCTTCCATAACATACATTTTTCCGTCGAATTCGCGGGTTTCTTTGCCTTCTGCCACTTCGGTTCCGTATCCTGCCGGTGTGAAAAAAGCTGGAATTCCGCTACGTGCTGCTTCGCATCGCTGCGCTAACGTGCCTTGAGGTACTAAGTCAACTTCCATTTCGCCGCTGAGCATTTGTCTTTCAAATTCGGCGTTTTCTCCTACGTAGGAAGAGATCATCTTTTTGATCTGACGTTTTTCGAGTAAGAGTCCCAATCCAAAGTCGTCCACTCCAGCATTGTTTGAAATACAAGTGATGTCTTTAATGTTTCTTCTAACCAATTCGCTGATCGCATTCTCTGGAATTCCACAAAGACCAAAGCCTCCGAGCATAAACGTCATGCCGTCTTCGATGCCTTCCAAAGCTTCTTGAGCGTTTGCAACTGTCTTTTTAATCATGTTCTTGTTTTTTTGAAAATTACAAAATTTCAAAGGATTAAAAAACCGATCTGGTCTTTATGCCTATTGAAATTTACCTGTCAGGTGTTGTGCTTTAATTGATGATTTCTTGTTGTGTTTCATATTTCAAACAGATAAAAATCCATTAGAAATCAATTTCATCCGGAACGGTTTCTTCTATCTCTTTTCGTTCTTGCCATTTATCACAGTCGGTTTCAATGGTGACCCGTTCAGGTCTTTCGAATTCGTCTGTGGAGACATCCAAACTTTCGTCGGCGTAACACTTTTTCATATAGGTTCCCCATATCGGCAAGGCCATAGTGGCTCCTTGTCCGTAGGCAATGGAGTTGAACCGAATGGATCGGTCTTCGCCGCCAACCCAAACGCCGGTAACTAAGTTGGGCACCATGCCCATAAACCAACCATCGCTGTTGTTTTGAGTAGTTCCTGTTTTACCGGCAATCGGATTTTTAAAGTTGTATGGATATCCAGTGACTACTTCTTTATACAGTGAATTGTTCGCCATGCCTGTGCCGCGCAAACGCACTCCGGTTCCGGCCTGGGTAACACCTTCCAATAACTTGACGGTTACGTAGGCAGTTTCGCTGCTGATAACGTCGCGTGTTTTGGGAACATGTTGAAAGAGCACAGTTCCGTTTTTATCTTCAATTCGCTGAATTAAAATGGGTTCGATGTAAACGCCTTGGTTGACAAAAGTACTGTAGGCACCGACCATTTCATACACAGAAATATCAGGTGTTCCTAAAGCAATGGCTGGCGCTGGATCGATATTTCTAGTATCTACTCCCATCTTGCGAATAAGTTCGATAACAGGTTCTGGCCCTACGCGGTCTATGAGTCGGGCAGTGATGGTATTGATCGAATTGGCCAACGCATATTTTAGGGTAACCATGTCGCCGTATTTGCGGCTTGCGTTCTGCGGTGTCCAAGATTTAAGGAGTCCGTATCTTCCTTCAGGAATAGTATATAGCGTATTGGGCAACGTATCGCAAGGCGACATGTGCATTTGATCGATAGCCGTGGCATATACATATGGTTTAAACGTCGAACCAATTTGTCTTCGGCCTTGTTTTACCATGTCGTACTTAAAATGTTTGTAGTCAATGCCGCCTACCCAAGCTTTTACCTCTCCGGTTTGTGGCGACATAGACATCATCGCAGCTTGCAGATAGTTTTTGTGATAGCGAATGGAATCTAACGGAGTCATTATCGTATCGATTCCACCTTGCCACGAGAAAACACGCATGGGTACTTCTTTGTGGAAACTCGCAATGATGTCTTCTTCGTCGATGTCTTTTTGTTTCATTTCACGCCAACGATCGCTTTTGCGCATGGCGGATTTTAGAATAGCTTCGGTTTCGGCTTCTGTAATTCCTCTAAACGGAGCAGTTTTGTTGTTTTTATTGCGTCTGTCGAAGGCGCCTTGCAGGTTCTTCATGTGCTCGTGCACGGCATCTTCAGCATATTGTTGCATGCGGCTGTCGATGGTGACATAGACTTTTAGTCCGTCTTCGTAAATATTGTATCGGGAGCCATCGGTTTTTGGATTTTCCCTGACCCAATCTGCCATAAAATGACGGGTGTATTCTCTAAAATACGTAGCCGATCCTTCGTCGTGACCTTGTGGTGTAAACTTGATGTTTAGCGGTTCGTTTTGAAGGGAGTCGCGAACGGCTTGCGAAATATAGCCGTATTTCTCCATTTGCGAGAGAACGACATTTCTACGGTTGGTTACACCTACCGGATTTCGAAGTGGGTTATACAGCGAAGCATTTTTAAACATTCCAACCAGAATGGCCGATTCGTTGGTATTGAGTTGAGCAGGTGATTTATCGAAATAAATATTGGCCGCCGATTCGATTCCTACGGCTTGGTTCACGAAATCGTATTCGTTAAAATACATCGTAATGATTTCTTCTTTGGTGTAGCGGCGCTCCAATCTTGTGGCGATAATCCACTCTTTTACTTTTTGGATGCTTCGCTGGAATTTGTTGCGCGAAACCTGTTCGGTAAAAAACAACTTTGCCAACTGTTGGGTAATCGTACTTGCCCCACCTCGGGTAGAGAGATAAGCAACGGCCCGGACGGTTCCTCTGGCGTCTATGCCTGAATGTTTATAAAAACGCACATCTTCGGTAGCGATGAGTGCATTGATTAAATGGTCTGGGAGCGAATCGAATTTAACAGGAGTTCGGTTTTCCTTGTAAAACTTACCAATGGTTTTTCCATCGGAGGAAATGATTTCTGTGGCTAGGTTTTTCTCGGGATTCTCTAAACTAGTCTCATCCGGAAGTTTCCCAAAAACACCCCAAGAAGCTAATAGGAAAAGCAAGATTCCCGCAAGAATTACTCCTGCAAATAGCATCCAAAAGGTGCGAATATGACGCCCTACGCTTTTGTTGTCTTTCTTTTTTGAAGACTTTCTTTTTTTCTTTGCCATAAGTTATAACTAATTGCTGCTTTCTTCAACTGTGAGACCTACGTCTGCAATGCCTTCGAGATTTTTAACGCCTTCTACCTCGCCGTTATTGCGCATTGCTTGGCTTATGTTGACGGTGTATTCGCCTTCCTCGAAGAAGCGGATGTTTTGTTTGTACCACAATTTACTTTCTTTTAAGCTACCAATACCTTGTCCTAACCAAGTTCCGTCGGGGTTTGCCATACGATACTCGAGGGTGTCGACTACAGATTTTCCGTGGGGAAAATCCATAGCTACAATGAGAAAAATATTGCTGAATTTATAATCGTTTGTGTTGCGAATATTTAAAAACAAATTATATGATTTTAAGGAGTCTAATTGGGGTATCGTGAATTGCACCACCTCATCGCTACTCCAATAGCCATCCAGAGCTTTCGACTTATTAAATACGACGCCTTGTGGTTCGCATGCAAACATTAAAAATGACAGTAAAAAATACGCCAAAAATCTAATCATCTTTCTTGGGTTTTCTCTTTCTGTTAGAACGTCTTGGCTTGTTTTTCGAGCCGCCTTTGCCGCCTCCTTTGGCTTGGGTTGCTTGACCTTTTTTTCGTTTAGTTCTTCGTTTTTTTCTTCTTTTTGGTTTGTCGAAACGCGTCAAACTATCCTGTCCTACCACGTCGTCAAAGGTTTTGCTTTCTGGGGCTTCTTCTTCGACTGTAAAATCTTCTAACGCAATGGGTTTATTTCCTTTTTTGTTTTCGGCGATGATTTTATTCACTTTTTCAACGGGTAGCTCGTGCCATGCGCTGCTTTCTTTTTCATAAGCATACCATAATCGCCCTTTGAATATGTCTATTTTCTGACAAATGGCAACCCCTTTCGCCGTCAAGAGTTTGGTGTCGGTTCGTGGAAATGTATCTAACGCTTCCAGATACATATCCAACTCGTAATTCAGACAGCATTTTAGCTTTCCACATTGCCCAGCTAACTTTTGCGGGTTGAGCGAAAGCTGTTGGTAGCGTGCTGCTGAGGTGCTGACCGATCTAAAATCAGTTAGCCAAGTTGAACAACAAAGTTCGCGGCCGCAACTTCCGATGCCTCCCAAACGAGCAGCTTCCTGACGAAAACCAATTTGTTTCATTTCGATACGCGTGTTGAACGTGCGGGCGTAATCTCGAATCAACTGTCTGAAATCGACACGGTCGTCGGCGGTGTAGTAAAAGATTACTTTCGAACCGTCGCCTTGGTATTCCACATCACTTATTTTCATTTTGAGTCCGTGTTGAATTGCAATTTCACGCGATCGTTTTTGGACGTCATTTTCTTTTGCACGCAATTCCTGCCACAGATCAATGTCTTTTTGTGTCGCTTTTCGATACACTTTCTGAAGCGCCTCTAAGTTGAGTGGCACGCGTTTTTTTCGCATCTGTATGCGAACCAATTCTCCCGTTAGCGTAACTACACCAATATCGTGCCCTGGCGAAGCTTCAGTCGCAATAACATCGCCGACACTCAAAGTGAGTTTATCAGGGTTTTGAAAAAACTCTTTTCTTCCATTTTTAAATCTAACTTCTACGGCATTAAAGGGCTCCATATTCGATGGTAATGCCATATTTGACAACCAATCGGTTACGGTTAATTTATTGCAGCCATCGGTAGCGCAAGTTCCATTATTCCTACATCCCCGAGGCATTCCAGTATCCCCAGAAGCACAACCAGTACATCCCATTTTTTTCTATATATAAGGCCTTTTTACTTTCGAAAAAGGACGGAAATTAAAATATAACTTAAGTAGGTAAAGGTACCAATAAAAATTTCTAAATCCGCTATTTCTCCTTTTTGAAACAAGTCCGGGCCGAAACAGACTCGTTCTGTAAGAATTAGAAGTTTGAGGGAAAGATGAAAGCAAAGCGCTTATCTTTTAAATAACAGCTTTTCTGAACGTCCTTTTTTGAAAATCTTATTGCTAGCGTGAATTCCGCTGCGAAGCTTTTTTTGTTCCTCATAAGGCAAGTGCGTAACTTCGATACATTCGGGCGAACAACAGCCTTCCATTTTTTCGGCACATTCGTCGCATTGGATGAATAGCAAATGACACCCTTCATTCTTGCAATTGGTGTGGGTGTCGGCAGGTTTTCCACATTGATGGCAATTGGCAATAATGTCTTCAGAGATGCGCTCGCTCAATCGGTGGTCAAAGACAAAATTCTTACCAAAAAATTTATTTTCCAATCCCTGCTCTTCTACCTGTCGCGCGTATTCGATGATACCACCTTCTAATTGATAGACATTTTTAAATCCTTTGTGTTTGTAGTAGGCACTTGCTTTTTCGCATCGGATTCCCCCAGTGCAATACATCACAAGTTTCTTGTCTTCTTTGTGCTCGCTCAAATCTTCTTCGATAATATCCAGCGAATCTCGGAAGGTGTCTACATCGGGCGTAATGGCATTTTTAAAATGGCCAATCTCGCTTTCGTAGTGATTGCGCATATCGACTAAAACCGTGTTGGGATCTTCGATGAGTTCGTTGAAGGTTTTGGCATCTACGTGAACTCCTTTGTTTCTAACATCAAATGTTGCATCGTTTAAACCGTCGGCAACTATTTTATGACGCACTTTTACCTTCAGTTTTAAAAAGGATTTTAAGTCGTGTTCCACAGCGATATTGAGGCGCACGTCTTTCAAAAAGTAAATGTCGTCGAGAAATTCTTTGAATTCAGGGAATCTTTTGGCTGGGACAGATAGTTGGGCGTTGATGCCTTCGTGGGCAACGTAAATTCGGCCTAAAACATCCATGTTATCCCAAGCGATAAAAAGGTAGTTTCTAAATAGTTGTGGGTTGCCAATTTTGGCGTATTTGTAAAAAGAAAGAGTGAGCCGTTCTTCCCCGGCTTGTTCCAATAACGTTGCTCTTTCTTCTGCGCTTAGTTTATTGTACAGTTGCATGCTATACTAATTTTTTAAGTGAAAAGAAATATTTTAATGGGTACAAAAGTACAGTTTTCTTCTAAAACATTGTAGCAACCCCTTTCATTTTGACTCGGATTTGTTTTATGTGGGTGAAAAAAACCGGATAACCTTATGATTATAATAGGGTTTTGGTTTAAAAATTTGCCGCTTATTTCTTCGTTAATAAAAATCGCATTCAACATATGGTATTCCTTTTGCCACAAGCGCAAAGAAATAGTATCTTAGCTATTTGAAATACTTCATAAAACATATTGAAAATGAGCAGTGAAAAAGAAAAGGACGCAAAGTTAAAAGCCTTAAAGCTTACCCTTGATAAACTTGATAAAACGTACGGCAAAGGAACCGTAATGAAGATGGGCGATTCGCCTGTGATTGATGTGGATGTCATCCCTACGGGATCGTTAGGATTGGACGTAGCCTTGGGGGTAGGCGGATATCCCCGCGGGAGAGTGATTGAAATTTATGGACCTGAATCTTCGGGTAAGACCACCTTGGCGCTTCACGCGATTGCTGAGGCTCAGAAAAAGGGAGGCATTGCCGCATTTATTGATGCCGAGCACGCTTTCGATAGAACGTACGCGGAGCGATTAGGTGTCGATATCGAAAACCTCATCATCTCACAGCCCGATAACGGGGAGCAGGCTTTGGAAATTGCTGATAATTTAATCCGAAGTGGCGCCATCGACATCGTGATTGTCGACTCGGTTGCTGCCCTAACTCCAAAAAGTGAAATTGAAGGAGAAATGGGAGATAGCAAAATGGGGTTGCACGCCCGATTGATGAGCCAAGCGATGCGGAAATTGACCGGATCGATCAGCAAGACGAATTGTACGGTAGTCTTCATTAACCAGTTGCGAGAAAAAATTGGCGTGATGTTCGGAAATCCTGAAACAACAACGGGAGGAAACGCATTAAAGTTCTACGCTTCGGTTCGATTGGACATCCGAAGATCAACACAGATCAAAGATACCGACAGCACAGCGATGGGTAATAAAACACGTGTGAAAGTAGTGAAAAACAAAGTAGCTCCTCCTTTTAAACAAGCCGAGTTCGACATTATGTACGGAACAGGAATTTCGAAAGTGGGCGAGATAATTGACCTCGGTGTGGACTTCGAAATTGTTAAAAAAGCAGGTTCGTGGTATAGCTATGACGAAACCAAACTCGGTCAAGGACGAGACACCGTAAAAGAACTTCTATTAGACAATCCGGAGCTGATGGAAGAGTTAGAGGTAAAGATTAAAGACGCAATTAAAGCTATCAGTCAATAGTTTTAACTTTTCTACGCAACCATTTTGATTTTGAGGTATCTACAGTATGTAACGCCTTGAAATGAGAATGGTTGTTCTTTTTTATATTTAAAGACGATTTATTAGAACCATAATCAACGGCATTACGTTTGACTTTAGATGAGCTCATAGAACGATGTAAAGAGCAGGATGCACACGCACAAGGAGAATTATACAAACGCTATAATCGAATTCTGTTTGCAATCTGCCTGAGGTATTCGCCAAATTTCACCGAGGCCGAAGATAATTTACAAGATGCGTTCATCACCATTTTTAAAAAGGTGGGGCAGTTTAAAGGAAAAGGTTCTTTTGAAGGTTGGATTAAACGAGTAACGGTCAATACCGTGTTGCAGAAATATCGCAAACAAAAGGTATATAATATCGTTGAGGAAGGGCAGATTGAAGATACAGAAGATGAAGTGGAAGTACAAGAAGATATTCCCTTGAAATTTCTGTTGAAAATCGTACAGGAACTTCCCACGCAGTACCGATTGGTGTTTAGTATGTATGTGCTCGACGGATATCCACATAAAGAAATTGCCAAGATGCTCGACATTAAAGAAGGCACATCCAAGTCGAATTTAGCAAGAGCACGCGGAATTTTAAGAGAACGAATCGAAAAATACAGAGACGAATTAGAAAATAATTGAGTATATTAATAAGTTCAAAACAGCAGAAGTAGCAGCGGCAAATGAAAAATAAAAAGGACATAGATAAGATTTTCCAGGAAGGGTTTGAAAACCTCGACCTGAGTCCTTCTCCGCAGGTTTGGGAAAACATCCAGGCCGAAATCAAGAAAGAATCAGATCGCAAGGTTATTCCATTATGGTTGCGTTTGGGCGGTGTTGCCGCACTTATCGCAGTATTGCTGTCGGTGGGAAATTGGGTTTTCGATCCGTTTAGTTCAAATCAACCTGCCATTACTCAGGAAAGTGTTGAGCAGAGTGTTGAGCAGATAGATCAAGAAGCTGAAGGAACCATTGATGAGAGTCAAAAAATTGATAAATCGCAGATAGTTTCTGTTACTGCTTCAGAAAATGAAAATGCCGAACAAGACGAAACAGAAAAAATCGATGATGTGCAAAAAGCTACAAGTACATTCACCGAAGAGCATACACAAGTAGCAAAATCTTCATCCAATAAAAAAGACACTCAAACTTCACCTAAACGGGAAGAGCAAGTTATTCCTACTATAAATGAAGGTGTTGTAAAAGAAACTACCGAAGAAAAACACGAAGTTCCGGCAGCGAGTGATGATGTACATCAGCAGGAATTCAATCGACATAAAAAGGCGATTGCCGAGGTGCAAAACGAGCAGGAAGGTAAAGAAGATGCTGCTGAAAAGGCAGAGAAAGACAATGTTGATGACCGGCCTTCGATTATGGATGCCATCGCAGCACAAGAGGGCATCGCGTCGGTAGATGACATAAAAGATAATAAACCAGAGAATCGTTGGAGCGTTTCGCCAAACTTGGCACCGGTTTACTACAATAGTTTTGGCAGTGGATCTTCGATAGATTCCGACTTGGATTTCAATCCGCAAAAAGGCGATGTCAATATGAGTTATGGCGTGCATGTGAGCTATGCTTTTAACGACCGATTAAGTGTTCGAACCGGAGTGAACAATGTAGATTTAAGCTATAGCACTTCGGACATCGTTATTGCCACCGGACCGGTTTCTCGAGGATTGGAAGGCGTTGATTATGGCGGAAAAAATGTGGTCGTAACTGCAGTCAGCAGAGAAAGCCTAACAGCAGGAACGCCCAATGGAGAATTTGATGGATTGAATTTAAAATCGTCGGCCGGAAACGCGCGTTTAATCCAGAGCATCAATTACTACGAAGTTCCCGTTGAACTTCAGTATGCGTTGATCGATAAAAGAATTGGCGTTAATTTAATCGGAGGTGTGAGCACGTTGTTTTTAGGAGATGATGAAATATCTGTCAGGTCCGATAATTTTAGCGATGTATTAGGTTCGGCAAATAACCTATCCACTATTAGCTTTTCTACCAACGTAGGGGTTGGCTTGAATTATAAACTATCGAAACGATTCTTGTTTAATATAGAACCTACATTCAAATATCAACTCAATCCATATTCGGATTCGTCTATAGGTTTTAAGCCGTATTATTTGGGGATATATAGCGGGTTAAGTTTTAAGTTTTAGTTTAGTGTGTTTTAGGTTTGTTTTCCTAATTAAGAGAACCACTCAAGTTTTTTGGGACTGGTTCTCTTGATATTTTAGACTGTTCAGACCGTTGGGTGCAGCAGTTCTTCTAAAATTATTTCCCGAGTTTTATTTTTTAGTGCTTTTCTATCGGTGGATTCCAAATCGGTTGTAGCAATGGTATTGTGAATCTTTACGCGCATAATCCCTGGCGACCCTTTTCCAATTTTGTAAGGCAGACGCTTTTTGTTGTCGTGAAAAGTCATCGGTGCAAGCGGAATCTTGTGCTCTATGGCCAATCGGAATGCGCCGTCTTTAAAGTTGTCTAAAATTAAATCGTAATCGGTTGGTACGCCTCCTTCTGGGAAAATACAAATACTCAATCCTTCGTTTAAACGCTTTTCGGCATTTCTAAAAGCTTCTACCCTACTTTTGTTATTGCTTCTGTCTACGAGAATACACGTGCGTTTATAGATAAATCCAAAAAGTGGAAATTTTGCGAGCTCTTTTTTCCCTATAAACACAAATGGACTTTTTGTAGCGTAGAACATGAGCATAATGTCAGTCATCGATGTGTGGTTGGCCACAAACATATAACTCATTCCTTTTTCATAAACTACATCGCGTTTTATTACCGGAAAACTGAACATGCCATATAGAATCATTGCCGACCAAACACGGGCCACTTTGAAAAATAACGGATACCACGACTGTTTCAGAATACTTATTGAAAGAAACGGAAATAGAATAACCGTCACAAGAGCTACCAACAGGTAGAACCAAATTAAATATAAAACGCCTAATATGTATCTAATCATTTTCATCCGATGGCAAAATTAATAACTTGCACAACACAAATAAATCAAAAAAACTACCTTTGTCAAAAATAGGTTAAAATGTCTAGAATACTCACAGGTGTACAAAGCACAGGAACCCCACATTTAGGGAATTTATTAGGAGCCATTCTTCCTGCTATTGAAATGGCGAACAATCCAAAAAACGAATCGTTTCTGTTTATTGCAGATATGCATTCATTGACACAAATTAAAGACCCCAAAACGTTGCGGTCTAATACCTATAGCGTTGCAGCCACTTGGTTGGCGTGTGGTTTAGATACCGACAAAGTGGTGTTTTACCGACAAAGCGATGTGCCACAAACTACCGAGCTCACCTGGTATTTAAGCTGTTTTTTTCCATTCCAACGATTGACCTTGGCGCACTCTTTTAAAGACAAAGCCGATCGGTTGGAAGATGTAAACGCAGGATTGTTTACCTATCCGATGCTAATGGCAGCTGACATTCTCTTGTATGACGCCGAAATTGTTCCCGTAGGAAAAGATCAAATGCAGCATATAGAAATTACACGCGATGTGGCTTCTCGATTCCATGCACAGATGGGTGAAACTTTTGTGTTGCCGGTTGGAAAAGTACAAGAACAGACCATGTATATTCCAGGAACCGACGGAACAAAGATGAGTAAGTCTAAGAATAACTACATCAATATATTTCTAGGCGACAAAGCGCTTCGTAAACAAGTGATGGCAATAAAAACCGATAGCACACCTTTAGAAGAACCTAAAGATACGGATACGTGCAATGTTTTTGGATTGTATAAGTTGCTCGCTTCGGAATCACAAGTGGCTGAAATGCGACAAAATTATGAAGGAGGAAACTACGGTTATGGCCATGCCAAACAAGCCCTTTATGAGTTGATTGTCGCGAAGTTTTCCGAAGAGCGTTCGCGTTACAACTACTACATGGAAAATCTAGACAAAATAGATGAAGCCCTTGACGCAGGTGCTGAAAAAGCTAAGAAAGTAGCCGATGGCGTACTAAAACGCGTTCGTGAGAAGTTGGGGTATTAATGTCATAACTCCGCGCTGTGCTGCCTATTTTTTTAACTGAAGAAACATCGATTACATTTTATAAATCCAATCGGCGGGATTGATTTTTGTGTTGTTGCGGTAGATGTAGAAGTTGAGAATCGTTCGGCCAGCTGTAGCACTTTTGGCAACAGTTCCTATTTGTTGTTTGGTAGTTACTTTTTGACCTGTTTTAACCGTTACGGTGGCGAGGTTTCTATACACACTGATGAAGTCTCCATGCTGGATAAAAACTACTTTGTTCGCACCCTTAATCACTTGGATAGACATCACGGTTCCTTCAAAAATAGCACGCGCTGGTGCGTTGTCTTCCGTGGCAATTTCCACACCGCTGTTGGTGGTGGTTACGTTTGGAAATTGTGGATGACGATGGGTTCCAAAACTTTTCACAACCATTCCACGTTCCACGGGCCAAGGAAGCTTTCCTTTATTTTTGGAAAAATTAGCGGCCAAAGCTTTGTCTTCCGCTGTAAGGGCAAAACCACCAGAAGTCTTCGACTCGGTGACCGTTTCCTTAGATTCGCGTGCTTTTCGGTTGGCTTCTGCAATGGCGGCCTTAATTAATTTGTCGATTTCCTTATCAATCTTATCGGCTTCTTTTTGTTTTTGGCGAATTTGAGCTGTGTATTTGCTTTCATCTTTTCTCAGTGTCGCCATAAGCGCTTCTTGGGCGCGCTTTTCTTTAATCAACTGGTTTTTTGCAGCTGTGTTTTCGTCAATGAGTTTTTGTTTGTCTTTTTTCTGAGCTAATAATTCATTGTTCAACTCCTGAAGTTCGCGTGTTTTATTGCCAATCTCAACCCCTTGTTTTTTTCTAAAAGCTGCGTATTGCTTCATGTATTGCACGCGCTTATACGCTTGTAAAAAGCTTTCAGACGACAGTAAAAACATAATCCGACTTTGTTGATTCTTACTTTTGTACGACTTGCGAACCATCTCGGCATAATCGGCTTTCATGATTTTTAACTCCTCGCGAAGTGCAGAAATCCGGTTCATGTTATTGTTGATGTTTCGGGTCAACAGATTTGCCTGTTGATTGGTTATGCGGATGAGGTTTTCTGTAGCCGATATCCTGTGGTTGATGTCCTCAACTTGAGACAACACCGATTTCTCCTCCTTTTTAGTTTGAAAAAGTAGAGAGTTTATCTGCTTTATTTCTTGAAGAATGGCCTGACGACGCTGTTCCAGTTGTTTTTGCTTGTCGCTCTGAGCCGACACGTGCACAACCGAAAACAAACCGATAAACACAATCAGATAAACTTGTAGCCGCTTCATGTCGTTATAATTTTATCTGTTTATAGCCCGAGGGAATCTCGAATGGGAAATTAATAGGTACGTTCAAATCGATTTTTCTATAATTGATTTCAATTTTGGTCTGTTCCGTTTCTTCTGTACTGACAATCGAAATGTTTGTCGGAAAAAATTGTCCTTCAATATTCTGATAGTTGCTGTATTGCACATTTAGAAATCGGTTGTAATATGGTTGCGATACAGTAGCGGAAACAATCTTGAAATTTACTGGATTCAAAAATAAGGAATGTATAAAGTTTTGAGGTTGTTTCTTGGGTTCGATTTTAAAGGTGTCTTTAAAAAGTTCGGAAGTGTATTTTGACCCACTTAACGGAAAAATAGATTGACCTAATAGCAAGCTTTGTGTCTGCTGAAAATCGATGGGCGTTCCTAGCCAATCACTCAGGAGCGAAAAGTCACCTTCAAAATAGGTTCTTCCAATGGTTTCGTAATAACTAACCGAGTTTGGTGTGATGTAGACTTTGGCAATGGTAATTCCCAAAATCGAGGCTTTTGCCCAAATAATTTCATCTTTTTTCATCCGATAGGACACTGAGACACGCTGCCCGCTGCCTTCCGTTTCGTATGCCAATTGCATTCTTCCTGCAATGGTTTCGAACTCAGGAAATGCTGCATCGTGAAATGAAACCAAATCCTTTGTACCAAGTTTTTCAACCGCTTTTGGAGCATCTACTTTTGCCCCACCACAAGCGGCAAGGATAAACAATAGCAATACGTATAGTGGTTTGAATCTCATCTTGCGATTACGGATTAATTTTGATTTCATCGGCTTTCTTAGCAAAGATATTGGCCTTGTCCGTGTTGCCTATTTTGCGGTATGCCAAACTTAGTTGTGTGAAAAAATCGCGCTCCATCTTCGGATCGTCGAAAACAAAATCCAAGCCAGTTTCTAAACTCGCGATAGCTTTTTTATGCTGTTCAAGACCGTTGTTCGACACGCCATTCAACAGATAAAGCAAGGCTTGTGCCGGAAATACTTCCAACGCGCTTGCACTCAGTTTTTCGGCTTCATCAAATTTCAGAAAATCAATCTGCAACAATAAGGTATTGGTCAACAGGTGATAATTTTCAAAATCCTTAGCATTTCCTTCTTGATAAAACGCAAGTGCTTTTGCTTTCTTGTCTTTTGACAAATAGTAATCGCCTAACTGTTTATAAATTCCTGAATGTTTTTCAGAAAACAAATCCACCACATCGTTTAACTCCGCTTCGTGATCTGGATTTTCGTCTACAAACCGAATGAAATCGCTCAATACTCGATATTTGGTGTCTCTATCTACTTCATCGGCAGCAAAGACAATTTTCATCGATGCTATTGCTTTTTCAGATTCATTATCAGACAAATAGAATTTATAAAGTGCCAAGTGCACCAGTTTCGAATTTGGATTCGACGCTAGTAAACTCTTCGCCGTTTCAAAAGCTTTTTCAGACTCGCCTTGTTCGCTGTATAAGAAAATTAAATTGAGATATTCTTTTTCGTTCTTCGGATTATCTACAACGCGTTGCTCCAAATCGTCGATGGCACCTTGTGTATTTCCTGTCACCTTATAGATTCGAGCACGCAAGGCATTTCGAATATCGCTTGGGCCCCAACTGCTTTCCAGTTCATCTAAAAGTGTTAAAGCGTTGTCATACTGTTCTGTATGTACGTATAAATTGGCCAGATCTTCTTTGTAATCTTCATCAAAAGGAATGAGCTTCTTAACCGTAGGAATGGCTTTCTCATAGTCTCGTTGCCGGTAATAAACATCGTATAAATGTTCGAGCACATCCAATCGATCACCGAGCATAGCAAGTACTTTTTTGTAGTTTGCTTCTGCTTGGAGGTAGTCTTCTAAATAGAGGTGATTTTTCCCCATTTCAAAATACACCACTGCCTTCCTTTCATTGTCTTCTGTCGTTTTCTCGGCGTGTCGAAGGGCCGTTAATGCCAACTCATAGTTTTCTATGGCCTTTTGCTTTAACGCTTCAAAAAAATATTCTTGAAAATCGTCTTCCACACCTTCTATGTTTTCCATAGAGCCTTCTGTAGGGCCAATATTGGGTTCCTGCGCCCATGAACCCATTGGGAATAGAAACAACATAAAACCTAAAATGAATATGTGGATTGATTTTTTCAAACTACTAAAATAGTCTTGTTATTTTAACTCAGAATAATCTCCTAAACTCACGTTGGTAAACGTACCGTCGAAAGTGGCGTGGTTTCCAATCATCGCGTTGTCGAGATTCGCATTCGAAATTTTTGAATTTGTCTGAATGATACTGTTTTTAATTGTACTGTTTTTGATAACGGTATCGTTCCCGATGGAAACATTAGGACCCACCTCACTGTTTTCCAAAACCACATTGTCACCGATAAAACAAGGTTCGATGATTTTGGAATTGGTGTTCGTGTGATTTTCTGATATCAATGGTTGTTTTTCTTCCGAAAGGAATCCCAACATTCTTTGGTTGGTTTCTACCGTAACCTCTTTGTTTCCGCAATCCATCCATTCGTCAACAGTTCCGGTTTTAAATATTTTTCCTTGATCCATCATGCGTTTAATTCCATCGTTGATTTGATATTCCCCACCGTGGATAATGTTGTTATCGAGTACATATTGCAGCTCATTTTTCAATTCGCCGACATCTTTGAAATAATATATACCTATAACGGCTTGATCGCTCACATATTCTGTAGGTTTTTCCACCAACTCGATAATTTCTTCTTTTTCGTTGAGGTTCACCACACCGTAGGCTTCAGGATTTTCAACTTTTTTAGTCCAAATAACTGCATCTGCAGTTTTGTCTAAGTCGAACGTAGCGCGGATAAGCGTATCGGCATAAGCCACAACTGCTGGTCCTGAAAGCGATTCTTCGGCACACATAATTGCGTGTCCGGTTCCTTTTGGGTCTAATTGCCGGTAAATGCTTGGCTTAGCACCTAGGCTAATGGCAAGTTCTTTTAAACTCGCTACCACATCGTCGCCAAAAAAGGCAGGATCTCCTAAAATAAAGGCAATTTCTTCAATTTCTTCATCTAAAATTTTAGCGATGTCTTCCACTAAGCGATGGACAATCGGTTTTCCGGCAACAGGAACCAAGGGTTTTGGTACCGTTAATGTATGTGGACGAAGGCGGCTTCCGCGGCCTGCCATTGGGACTATAATTTTCATAATGTTCGGTTATTCTTTCAGTGTTTTTAATAATAGGTTTTACTTGGTTCCCGTGCTTCCAAAACCGCCAGCACCGCGACTGGTTTCAGACAAGGTTTCCACTTCTTGCCATTGTGCGCGTTCGTGCTTTGCGATAATCATTTGTGCAATGCGCTCGCCATGTTCTATGGTGAAATCTTCATTGGATAGATTGATTAAGATAATGCCAATTTCACCGCGATAATCTGCATCGATGGTTCCAGGAGAGTTCAGTACAGAAATTCCTTTTTTAATTGCCAAGCCACTTCGCGGGCGAACTTGCGCTTCATATCCGATGGGAAGTTCTATAAAAAGTCCGGTTTTAATAATGGTGCGTTCCATCGGTTTAAGGACTACGGGCGTGTCTAGATGTGCGCGCAAATCCATTCCGGCAGAGGCGATAGTTTCGTATTCCGGCAAAGCGTTTCCAGAAGTGTTGACAATTTTTATAGCAATGTCGTTCGAAGTGTCTTTATTCATAGTTTTATTTATTGACAACTTTTAGTAATTCGTTTTTTTCAAAGTAGACTAATATAGCGATGAACACAAGTAATAACGCCGTTCCGATCAAGATATTTCCACGGAATACATAGAATGATATCGCCGAGAAAATAATCGCTACTCCTAAGAAGCTTAAAATTCTGATTACTTGGTAGGGAACATCGTAATATTTTCGTCCATAAAGATACGAAAGCACCATCATACTGCCATAAGCGACCAGGGTTGCAATTGCAGATCCAACATAGCCAATGTATGGAATGAGGACGTAGTTTAAGACAAGGGTAATCCCTGCGGCAACAATCGAAATGAAAGCACCGTATTTTGTGCGGTCGGTAACTTTATACCATACCGAGAGGTTGTGATAAATTCCCAGGAAAAGATTTGCTAATAAAATCAGCGGCACAATTTTCAACGCCTCCCAATATTGTGAGTTTGGAATGAGAATCCGCTTGAATAAATCGATGTAAATCACCACAACCAATAAAATCAAACATCCAAAAAGGGTGAAGTATTTTGTAATCGTAGCATAGGTGTCTTTTGCGTTTTTCTGACTCGAGTGGTTGAAGAAAAACGGTTCTATTCCGAGTCGGAAGGCCATAACGAAAAGTGTCATAAACATTCCGAGTTTGTAGCACGCCGAATACAATCCGATTTGCGTATCGGCAACATCAGCAGGAAGGAGGTATTTCAGAAGAATTCGATCGAAAGCTTCATTCACACTAAAGGCAATCCCGGCGATGAGCACGGGGAATGCATAACGGATCATATTTTTCCAAATAACTTTATCGAAACCAAAACCAATCTTCACATAAAGCGGGAGCAAAATCAACAGTGTTGCGCCACTTGCGACGAGATTCGAGATAAAGACATAGGCTACTTTGTTTTCGGGATTCCAAAACGGAGCCCAAAATGCGCTGTCTTCTGCCAACGTTGGAAGTGCCAAAAAGGAAAATAAATTTAGTCCAAGGTTGATGCACACGTTGATGATTTTTATAACGGCGTAGCGCATCGGTTTTTCGTTGGCGCGAAACCAAACAAAAGGCAATACGACAAGAGCATCTAAGGTTAAAATCCAGAGAACGTAGGTGACGTATTCGGGTTTGAATTCGGAAATACTGGCAAGCGAATCTTTGAATAATAGGGTGACGCCAAGAAAGACAAGCGAAGAAACGGTCAGCGAGGTTAGTGTCGTAGATTGAACTTTTTTGGTGTCTGACGATTTCTTCGTTACGAATCTAAAAAATGCCGTTTCCATTCCGTAGGAAAGCAAGACATTTCCTAAGATTAAAAACGCCATCAAACTTGCATAAACTCCGTATTCTTCTGGTAAAAGCACTTCCACGTAAAGTGGCACCAAGATTACCGAAAGCACCCTTGGGAGAACCGTAGCCAATCCGTAAATAAACGTCTGTTTGAAAAGTTTTTTGAAGAGCGCCAAATTCGATTCGTTTTTAACCTATAAGAACAAAATCTTTGAGAAAGAGACCACGTTGCAGCGAAACAGCTATTTCAGAGCAATATAAAAACCGCGAACGCTTTTGTATCGTGTAAGAACATAACGCGTTCGCGGTAGTAACCTTTAGTCGATGATGTCGAAACCACAGTAAGGAACCAAAACTTCTGGAATTTTGATGCCATCTGCTGTCTGATAGTTTTCTAAAATACCCGCTAACACACGTGGCAAAGCCAAGGCACTACCGTTTAGCGTATGCGCAATTTTATTCTTGCCATCACTGTCTTTAAATCGCAGTTTAAGTCGATTGGCTTGGTAGGTTTCGAAGTTTGAAACCGATGAAATTTCCAACCAACGATCTTGTGCTGTTGAGAATACTTCGAAATCATAGGTTATGGCAGCGGTGAATCCTAAATCGCCACCACACAAACGCAAGATGCGGTAAGGCAACTGCAATTCGTCTAATATTTCTTTTACGTGATCGACCATTTCATCCAAAGCTTTATACGAATGGTCTGGGTGTTCGACCCTAACAAGCTCCACTTTGTCGAATTGGTGCAAGCGGTTCAAGCCGCGAACGTGCGAACCGTAACTTCCTGCTTCCCTTCTAAAGCACGGGGTATATCCTGTACATTTAATCGGGAAATCCGCAAGGCTTAGTAAATTGTCGCGGAACATATTCGTAATAGGCACTTCCGAAGTTGGAATCAAATACAAATCGTCCACGCCAACGTGATACATCTGGCCTTCTTTGTCGGGTAATTGTCCGGTTCCGTAGCCTGAAGTTTCATTGACAAGCAGTGGCACTTGGTATTCAATATATCCCGCTTCAATACTCTTATCTAAGAAATAGGTAATCAGTGCTCGTTGTAGTCGAGCTCCTTTTCCTTTATACACTGGAAAACCAGCGCCCGTTACTTTTACCCCGAGTTCGAAGTCGATCAAGTCGTATTTTTTTGCCAATTCCCAATGCGGGAGGGCGTTTTCTGGCAGTTCTGGCACATCGCCTTTACGGAAAACTTCCTCGTTGTCGTCTTCATCCATTCCGGCAGGCACCAAGTCGTTTGGGATATTCGGAACAGTATAAAGAAGCTCTTGCAATCGATCTGCTGCAACCTGCATTTGCTGGCTCAATTCCTTTGTCGACTCCTTTAAGTCTGCCGATTTAGCTTTTAACGCATTGGCTTTTTCAACCTCCCCATTTTTAAACAGGGTTCCGATTTCCTTAGAATAGCGATTACTTTCTGCTAACATTTCATCTAATTGTGCCTGTGAAGCGCGGCGCTTTTCATCTACTTCTATAATCTCATCCAAAACCGAAGCAGCATCCAACCCACGTTTGGCAAGGGCTTCGACAAATTTCTCCTTGTTTTCGCGTATTTCGTGTACTAGTAACATGTCATTAATTTTAAGTTGGCTAAGGTACAAAAAAGAAGTAAGTCAGAAGCGGTTTAAATCAAACAACTAAAGGGTTTTAGAGATTGAATATTACTTCATTGCGATTCGGAAATAAACGCTGCCGCCATAGAACTGTGTTTTCTGCAGTAGGAATTTTAAAGATCACTTCTGGTTGCGAAAATTTTCGGCATCATTTTCAGGTTTTTTCGTGTAATCTTTTGGCGACGGTAAAATCCACTCGCTGTGTTTAAAGTGATGCCATTTTTCTGAAGCCAAATCGACAGTAGGATCAGTAAATCTAAAATAAGGACCGCGATTAATGCTTACCCAAGAATTCATATAGACTGCGACATCGTTTCCTTTTTCAGCTTCAATTTCTTTTATTTTTTGGGCCAATTGCCACATCAAATCGGGTTTTGTGCGTACGCCAGACTGTTGGTTGGCTCCTAAAATCGAACGGTGGTCATAAAGTTTTCGCTCGTTTGTGGCTTTATCCATAACGTAAACATCCAAGGTGCCACTTTTTGAGCGCAGCATCATTCTCCAACTGAGCCGATGGCCTTCTTCGGTCCACAACACATCATCTTTAAAAAACCAATGACGAAGCGGAAGACCGATTTGAAACAGGAAGTAGATCGAAAACAAGGCGATGATGAGATTTTTGTTTGTCGGAACGGCAACTTCATTTTTTTTGTAAAGTATTTTCTTTGGAAGGAATTGTTTCCGAAGGGATTCGGGGGTAAAGAAAAACAGTGCGAAAGCCAGCGACATATATGGAAAAATGCCAATTTGAAAGACCACTGAATTAAAGAGGTGAAAGATTAAGGATAGGGCAAATCCTAAGAAGCGCGTTCGCCGCCACAACATCAACGGAACGATAAGGAGGTCGAAGAAGATTCCTGCGTAAACTAAAATCATCTGCAACCATTTTAACTGAAGCAATTCACCGATGAGTGGATAGTTGACTTTTCCCGCCATAAAAGCCGCGATGGCATCGCCGTTTAACCATCCTGGATACAGCTTATTGACAGCAGCAAACGTATAGACAATCCACACTTGCAAAATCAAAACCAGTAGTGCCCATCGGGGCATGGAGGCTGATCTTATCTTGGGGTTTTTCTTTGCATCTATTGAAAGTGCACCGTTGGCGGGTAAAAATGCCATCAACCAACACAGGAGCATCATCAGGTAGTAATGGTTGTTGTAATTGGATTTTTGCATCAAATAAACGGCGCTCCACATAACGGCATAGGCGAACATGCTAAAACGATATTTGTATCCGAGCATGACACCAATTCCGAAAACGCCCATGATTGCAAAATGCACATACATCCACTCGCCTTGTAGGTGTTGTAGAAAATCGAATCCAATAAAGTTAAAAGTAAACGGTGGCTCCACTAAAGTATAACGCACCCATCCAAGTGCAATGGCGCCAAAAGCCTCAATGGTAATCAACAAGCCAAAAATAGTCCTAAAGAGAACCAGATTGATGTTGTCTATTTTTTTAAAGAGAAAGTTATTCACGTTCTTTTATGAACTGATTTGCGATTTTTTCGTCATTTACAATAGCTTGTCGTAGGATTTCAACCGATTCGAAATGTTCTTCGTCTCTGATGAATTTTAGAAATTCGACAGTGATTTCCTTCCCATAAAGATCTTGATCAAAATCTAAAAAATGTGTTTCTATGGTTTTTTTATCGCCACCAACCGTAGGATTGGTTCCGATGCTCGTAATTCCAAAGACTTCTTGATCACCCAGTTGAGCTTTTACGATATAAACCCCATTTTTAGGGATTAGTTTATACGAATTGTTCAGTTCCAGATTAGCAGTTGGGTAGTCAATCGTTCTTCCGATAGCTTTTCCTTTCACAACAGTTCCGGAGATCATAAAGTTATAGTCTAAATAACTGTTCGCCGTGGCCACATCTCCTGCGTTGAGCGCTCTTCTGATTTTTGTTGAGCTCACGGCAACATCGTCAATTTCTTTGGCAGAGATTTCTTCAATTTCGAAATCGTAAATTTTGCCAAATTCTTTGAGGTCATCGATGTTTGCTGCACGGTTTCTGCCAAATCGATGGTCGTATCCGATTATGACTTTCTTTACTTTCAAGCATTTTACTAAAATGTCTCGAACATACTCCAATGCCGTTAATCTGGAAAATTGTTTTGTAAACGGGTGGATAATAAGGTGATCCAATCCTGTTTTTTCCAGTAAATAGGTGCGTTCTTCTATGGTATTGATGAGTTGAATGCCAGAGTCATGCTGGAGTACCATACGCGGATGTGGAAAAAAAGTAAGTACAGCCGAATCGAGGTTTTCTCGTTTTGCTGTTTCAATCAACCGCTTTAAAATAGCTTTATGACCGATGTGTACACCGTCGAAAGTGCCGATTGTTACAACACTTCTGCGTGGATTTTGATATTCGGAAGCTGATGAATATGTCCTCAAAATTATTTTCCGTTATAAGTATTCATAGTAATATTCACTCCTGCAAGCACAAAAGATTCGATGACTTTGCAGCTGGTATCTAAGCGTTCTGGCAATTTTTCTTCCTCTTCGGCATCCCATTCACCTAAGACATAATCTACTTGTCTTCTTTTTTCAAAGGCATTGCCAATGCCAAACCGAAAACGAGGGTATTTCGTGGTTTGCATCACATTTTGGATGTCTTTGAGTCCGTTGTGGCCACCATCACTTCCTTTCGTTTTAACGCGAATGGTTCCGAAATCCAAATTTAAGTCATCGGTGATAACCAAAAGGTTTTCCAAAGGGATTTTTTCTTGTTCCAACCAGTATCGAACAGCTTTTCCGCTTAGGTTCATAAATGTGCTGGGTTTAAGCATTACTAAGGTACGCCCTTTTACGCGATGTGTTGCGATGTCGCCAAGTCTTGCTGTTTCCCAAGTAATGTTGTTCAATGCAGCATAATAATCGAGAATCTTAAATCCGATATTGTGTCGGGTATTGGCATATTTTGGACCGATATTACCAAGTCCGACAATAAGAAATTTCTTCATGGGATTATCTTCAGTGAGGTTCTGTGCTGGTTTTGTTTTAAATAGTTTTTTAAAAATAGATCGCATAGTTATTCAGATTTCAGAGACCTATGTTTTTGAAACCTATCATTCAATTCTTTTGTAAAAATAAAAAAAGCACCCTGATTTAACAGGATGCTTTATGCAATTCTTTATATAGACTGCTCTGTGATTATTCAGTAGCTTCTGGGCTATCTGTATCTTCGCCTTCAGCGCCTTCTTCCGCTTCATCTTCATCATCCAAGTCGTCTGGATCTGCAGTAACAACGAGTGTACGAGATCTTCTAACCTGACAGATAACGGTATTATCTGGATGCATAATCTTGAAGTTGTCGGTTTCGAGATCAGCAACGCTGAGTTTCTGACCAATTTTCAACTTAGAGATATCGGCTTCGATAACATCGGGTAGGTTTTGAGGCAATGCCTTTACGTGAAGTTTTCTTGTAATAACTCGCAAGACACCACCAGCGGTAACACCTTTTGGTGTTCCATAAGTTTGAACCGGAATTTCTAGCGAAACTTCTTTGTGGTCAAAGATTTGATAGAAATCGATGTGTAGAATGCGGTCAGTAACTGGGTGGAATTGAATGTCTTGCATAATTGCATCGACTTTCGTGTCGCCCAGATCGATTACAACCGTGTGCGCATTTGGAGTGTAAACCAAGTTTCTGAACTCGAGTTCGTGTGCTGAAAAGCTAATTGGCTCATCTCCTCCGTAAACTACGCAAGGAACCATATCAGCATTACGTAGGGCTCTGGTTGCTTTCTTGCCCACGCTTTCTCTTTTTGATCCTTTAATTGTAATTGATTTCATTTTTAAATAAAATTGTTTGTTAAAAAATAACTCCCTTAAGCATTGTTTTTTAAGGGAGTGCAAAGATAAATTTTATTTCTGAATTTTCACTACGGTTTTGAATAAATTCAAAAGAGGCCTACATCAGAAACTTACCACTGATCGATTTATTGGCATTTACGCTCAACATCACCTCTGCAAATAGGTCGGCACAACTCAAGACTTTAATCTTATCGTGCGGTTTGCTTGGAATGCTATCGGTAACAATCAATTCTTCTAACTTCGAATTTTCTATCCGTTCGTATGCATTTCCGGAGAGGAGTGCGTGCGTACAAATAGCCCTTACGCTAATAGCGCCGCGTTCGATTAATAAGTCGGCCGCTTTCGTCAAGGTTCCGGCAGTATCTACCATGTCGTCGACCAAGACGACATTTTTGCCCTCCACGTTTCCTATCAATTCCATATAGGAAATCACATTGGCCTTTTCGCGTTGTTTGTAACAGATTACCACTTCAGAGTCTAAATATTTCGAGTAGGCATAAGCGCGTTTCGAACCTCCCATGTCTGGAGATGCGATTGTGAGTTTGTCGAGCTTAAGACTTTTCACATAAGGCAAGAAAATAGATGACGCGTATAAATGGTCCACGGGTTTTTCGAAAAAGCCTTGAATCTGGTCGGCGTGCAAATCCATGGTGATAATACGGGTTGCGCCTGCCGATTCGAGCATCTTGGCAACCAGTTTTGCGGCAATGGGCACACGGGGTTTGTCTTTTCTATCTTGTCTTGCCCAACCAAAATATGGAAGAACAGCGGTGATGTGTCTTGCAGAAGCTCTTTTAGCTGCGTCGATCATAAGCAGCAGTTCCATTAAGTGGTCGCTGTTAGGGAAGGTGGAGCCGATAAGAAAAACGCGACTTCCACGTACGGATTCCTCAAATGATGGTTGAAATTCGCCATCGCTATAATGTGAGGTAATTACATTTCCTATCGGAATTCCGAAAGCTTTGGCAATATCTTTTCCAAGGACTTCGCTTTGGGTACACGCAAAAATTTTTGGGTCTGGGGTAATGGTTGGCATGACTAAGGGATTTGGTTGTGCAAAATATAAATGCAAAGTTAAGAATTAAAGGTAATGGGATGCATAAAAAGCAGGTTGGTTTTGGAAAAGATGGTTGGGGATTGTTTTTAAGGAAAATCCCAAGATGAGGTTTTCCGTAATTCCCCACATTAATATAATTGGTATCTTAGACTAGCTATATAATTCATTCGATTTAAAGTAAAAGACAAATTGTTATTCCAATAAAAACATTTAATGAAGCAAAGCTATCTGTCATGACAAATAGACAGTTAATAGGAAACAAGAGTGCTTTTAAAAGAAGGTTAAGAAGACATCGCAGGAGGTTGTATGTTCGAAAATATAGCGTGAAAATTATCATCAAGAAAAACCATCCATAGTGTGGGACACTAAAACGTGATGCTATGAGTGAGAAACTAACTATTTCTCAACAAAAAATCCAAAGCCTGATTTTTGCAATTCGTGGAGAGCAGGTTATGTTGGATAGAGACTTGGCTGCAATGTATCAAGTTGAAACTAGAGTTTTAAATCAAGCAGTAAAACGAAATTTGGAGCGGTTCCCAGAAGATTTTCGATTTCAATTATCAGAAGAAGAGCTTGAAAATTGGAAATCACAAATTGTGATGTCCAATAGTGAGAAAATGGGGGTTAAGAAGAGCTCCATACGCCTTTACCGAGCAAGGGGTGGCTATGTTGTCGGCAGTTCTGAGAAGTGATGTGGCGGTGAAAATAAGCATTGAAATCATTAATGTTTTTGTACAGATGCGGAGGTTGGTTGGACAAAATACCATCCAACAGCTACGGATATCCAATATAGAAGATAAATCAGTAGCACATGACCATAAATTCGATCGACTTTTTAAAGCCTTAGAACAAGAGGAATTACCAAAAAAAGGAATCTTCTATGACGGACAGGTATTCGATGCTTATACGTTTATTGCTAAGCTGATTCGAAAGGCGGATAGATCCCTTATTTTAATAGATAATTATATCGATGACTCTGTGTTGACAATGTTTACCAAACGTAAAAAAGGAGTAAACTGCATCTGTTACACCAGAAACCTATCTAAAGCATTAAAACTAGATCTTCAAAAGCACAATGAACAATACGCTCCTATCGAACTTAGGATACTTAAGAAAGCACACGATCGGTTTTTAATTATTGATGAAAAAGAACTTTATCATATTGGTGCTTCTCTAAAAGACTTGGGAAAGAAGTGGTTCGCTATTTCTAAAATGGAGTTAGCCTCCTTCAATTTGATGCATGAACTCAAGAAATTGTAACGGAAAATCGAAAAGAAAATCATTTTAAAAAAAGAGGAATGCTATGCTAAAGTGGTTCTATTTTCTATTCTTGAATGAATGTAGCAAGAGATATTCATTCACTCAAACCGAAGAAGAACGCTATTGCTAATTAAAAATCATCGTTGGTGTCGATGCCAATCTTTAAAAGAAAAGCGCAACAAGCTGATGTGCAGCCTGTTGCGCTTTGAAAGTGTACCTTGGGTGGGAATCGAACCCACACGTCCGAAGACATTGGATTTTGAATCCAACGCGTCTACCAATTCCGCCACCAAGGCATTGAGCGAACTTTTAGAAGTTCGTGGAAATTGGGCGACAAAAATAAATAAATAATATGTAATAAAATAAATATTTGTTGCAGATTAATAAAAAATATTTTCCAAATTTACTCGGCGGATTTTTTCACAGAAGCCAAGGGTGGCTTACATTTAATAGATTAAATTTTAACTTTGTAATTCTAACTCGACTTCCTTATTAAATAATCATCGAATTCTTTGACAAATAGTTAACGAAACTATTCTTGGAAGTGGTTTAGGTTCAGAGTATTTTCGCAGACACAATGGAAATTATGAAAATTAATAAACAACGCAAATACGATGTTGCTTATTTGCGCATGGCTCGAGAGTGGTCTAAACTTTCTTATTGCGAAAGAAAACAAGTTGGAGCGCTTATTGTAAAAGATAAAATGATAATTAGCGATGGGTACAACGGGACTCCCACAGGATTTGAAAATATTTGTGAAGATGACGAAGGCTATACCAAATGGTATGTATTGCACGCTGAAGCCAATGCCATCCTAAAAGTGGCGTCATCGACGCAGTCTTGTCAAGGTGCGACATTGTATATAACCATGTCGCCGTGCAAAGAGTGCAGTAAATTGGTCCACCAAGCCGGAATTACCCGAGTGGTCTATCTAAATGCATATAAAGACAATTCAGGTATTTCTTTTTTAGAAAGAGCCGGTGTCGAAATCGAACATATAGAAAATATAGATTAACGAGTTATGGAACGTAAAACACTTTTGCCGTTGTGGATTGGATTGGGGTTGGCCATAGGTGTTTTCGTGGGGTCTAAACTAAACTTCGGCGATACGACCGAGAAAATCTTCGCTACAAATTCGAAAAAAGACAAACTCAATCGGCTGATTGATTATATCGACTATGAATATGTCGATGACGTCAATACAGACAGCATTGTAGATGTAACCGTAAATCGGATTCTTGAAAATCTGGATCCGCACTCGGTCTATATTCCGAAGAGTGAATATGCCCATAGCGCAGACGATATGCGTGGAAATTTTATAGGGGTTGGCATTAGCTTTTATATCTATAGAGATACCATAGCCGTAATCAGACCAGTGAGTGGTGGGCCTGCAGAAAGTGCTGGAATTAAGTCTGGCGACCGAATTCTCTATGCCGATGGTAAACGTCTTTTTGGAGAATTCACCGAGCGCGACAGTATTGTAGATTATTTAAAGGGCGAAAAAAACAGTCGCGTGAAACTTCAAATCTACAGACCTGATGAAGATCGCACAATAGACATTCAGCTTCGAAGAAAACAAGTGCCTTTAGTGAGTGTGAATGCGTCGTATAAACTGAACGATGATTTGGGATATATTAAACTGAACCGATTTTCGGAAACTACTTTTAAAGAATTTGAGCGTGCACTTAAAAAGCTTCGTGATCAAGGCATAAAGCGATTGGTGTTGGATTTGCGAGACAATCCTGGAGGCTACATCACTACTGCAGAGCGTATTGCCGATGAGTTTTTAGAGAACAATAAGTTGATTCTCATCACCAAAAATAAAAATGGCGATATCAAAAAGACGTTTGCCACAAGGCGGGGGAAGTTTGAAGATGGCATGTTGTATGTGCTCATAAATGAAAATTCGGCATCGGCAAGCGAGATCGTTGCGGGAGCACTACAAGATAATGATAAAGGAGTTATTGTGGGAAGGCGATCTTTTGGAAAAGGACTGGTGCAACGCGAAATGTCTTTGGGCGATGGCAGTGCTGTGAGGCTTACGGTAGCGCGTTATTACACCCCCACCGGACGCTCGATTCAACGACCTTATGGAAAAGGAAGCAAAACTTATTTTGAAGATTACGCCAAGCGTTTTCGAAATGGCGAATTGCTTCACGCCGATAGCATTCAAGTCGCCGACTCGTTGCGATTTGTAACGCCAAAAGGAAAAGTGGTTTACGGTGGTGGTGGAATTATCCCAGATGTTTTCGTTCCGAAGGATACAAGTCTAGAAAATGAAACCCTACAATATGTCTCGCGAAGTGGGCTTATGAGTTATTTTGCTTTCGAATATTTAGATGACCACCGAGACAATTTCAAAGGAATGGATTTCGAGAGTTTTAGAGATGATTATGAAGTAAGCGATGAATTTGCGAAAGAATTTATGGCCTATTCCCGATTGGCCGAAGCTCATATCGACCTGTCCACACACGCAGCCGAATTGAAAAAAGCGCTTAAAGCTGCGCTGGCATACCAGCTATTTGGCACCGACGAGCAAGAGATAATCTTCAATCAAGACGATCCGGTTATTCTTAAAGTCTTAGAGCTCGAAGCCATGAATCATCCCGATAATATATAGCCACTTACTTGTTGAGTTTCGACTTGATTTTTTGTGAAACCAATAGAATAGACAGCAATAAGAAAGCACAAAGACCAGATAAAATGCTAATGACCGCCACGGCGCTGTCCCCTACAAAAATATTACTGAAATCTAACTTCACGGCGTTAATGATGATAAGGATTCCGATCAGAGCCATTAATACGTAAATGAAAATTTTCATAAGTGTTGTTTTTTGAATACTTCTCCGTGTAGAACACGGTGAAGCAGATTTTATTTAAATGAAATTCGTTCTCTTTCCGTCTGTTTAGTTGCTAAAGAGTTCCTGAATATTAGATGTAAACAATTTGACGGCTATCGCTAACAAAATTACACCAAATACTTTTTGTATAATCACAATTCCGTTTTTTCCTAAGAATCGCTCTAGTCGAGATGAAGACTTGAGGATGACATAGATAATTACGGTGTTGACCAATATGGCAACGATGATGTTTTCTACGAAATACTCGGCACGTAAGAAAATCAGCGTACTTAAACTTCCTGGACCAGCCAGTAGCGGAAATGCTAAAGGGAACACGGTGGCCACTTTAGGAGATGCGTCTGTATCTTTAAATAACGACACACCGAGAATCATTTCTAGTGCGATGGCAAAGAGAATAAAAGAACCCGCGACAGCAAATTCGCTCAGGTTTACGCCAATCAAGCCCAAAATACTTTCTCCGAGGAAAAGAAATATAATCATAACCACAGCGGCAATAATCGATGCGCGCCTTGAGTTTAGGTGGCCAGCTTTTTCGCGTAACCCAATGATTATCGGAATATTACCGAACATGTCAATGACGGCAAAGAGAACCATGGAGGCAGTGAGTATTTCTTGAAAATTAAAATTCATAACTATTAGTTTTTCGGGCGGCAAAAGTAAATTATTTAATCTAAATAATATACTAATTTTTCAAACCTTTATTCTTATTGAAAAAGAAGGTTTTAATCTTCAAAAAAGTATAATTTTGCTTGCATGTTTCAATTAGGAAAAACCATAGTGTCAGAAGAGATCATCGAGCGTGATTTTGTCTGCAATCTCAGCGCTTGTAAAGGAGCTTGCTGTGTGGAAGGAGATGCTGGCGCACCCTTGACGGAAGAAGAGGTGGATATCTTACGTGATATCTATCCAAAAGTGAAGCCTTTTTTGCGCGAAGAAGGAATTGCCGCCATTGAAAAACAAGGAACCCATATCGAAACCGCGTTAGGCGAATTGGAAACACCTTTGGTCGATGGCAACGAATGTGCTTATGTTACTTTCGATGAGAAAGGAATTGCTGGATGCGGGATAGAAAACGCTTATAATGATAGGAAAATCGATTTCCAAAAACCAATTTCCTGTCATTTATATCCTGTGCGAATTACCGAATACAGCGAGTTTTCAGCATTGAACTACGATCGCTGGCCCATTTGCGATCCAGCATGTGCCCTAGGTAAGGAATTGCAAGTGCCTGTTTATAAGTTTGTAAAAACAGCACTAATTCGAAAATACGGTGAAAACTGGTATGCCGAATTGGAGAAAATTGCTTCCAAAAAATAATTTCACTAAAAGTTAACGGACTTAGAACTAGGGATCCTCAAGCGATTGCGCTTTGGATAAACTAGCCAAAAACTTCTCGGCTGTAATGCATTTTGCTATCTTTACACCATGCGGATTTTCATTTGTATTATCGTATTTCTCGTTACAGCATCGGGCTTTTCACAAAGTTCGGCGTTGGCACGGAATTATTTTCAGCAAGGTGAATTTGAAAAATCCCTTCACGTTTATGAAAGACTTCGCAAGCAACAACCAAGACGATTAGATTACCTAAAAGGACAGGTTGAAAATCTTCAGGAATTAGAGCGCTTTCAGGAAGCTGAAGCAGAAATAAAAAAGCTCATGGCAATCACCAGTAGCTATCCGCAACTCTATGTGTTTTTAGGATATAATTTTGCCTTGCAAAACAACCCAGAAGCTGCAGCCGAAAACTATCAAAAAGCAATCGATGAAGTAGCCGCGAATGTACAATTTGCTTACAACGTAGGCCGGACTTTTCGCGATTACAACTTGCTAGACCACGCCGTTCAAGTCTATGAGATGGCTATGGCAGAAAACGACAAAATGAACTTCAGTACCCAACTCGCACAAATTTATGGCGAACAGGGGAATCTAGAAAAAATGTTTGGGAGTTACCTCGATATTCTAGAAAAGAACAACGCGTTTAAATCCAGTGCACAACGGTATTTCAGTCAGTATATCACTGAGGATCCATCTAACGAAGCCAATGTTATTTTTAGACGAACCGTGCTGCAACGTTCGCAGAAAACGCCCGACATTATATACAACGAACTGTTGAGCTGGGTTTTTATTCAGCAGAAAGAATTTGACAAAGCTTTTGCTCAGGAAAAGGCAATTTTCAGACGTTCGGACAACCATAACCTAAACGGAATTATTGGATTGGCAAATATCGCTATTGGCGAAGAAGACTTCGACATCGGCAGAGAGACCGTCAATTATGTCATCGAAAACGCCCTGACCAATGATGCCCGATTGCAGGCGAGTCAGGTTTTGATGGAAATAGAGGTGATAACAGCAAAGCCAAAAGACTATCCAAAAGTGGAAGCGATGTTCGAAAAACTATTCGAAACGTATGGCTACGGAAAGGAAACCTATCTGCTGCAAGTAGATTACAACCATTTCTTAGCCTTTAAACAAAACAAAAAAGACCAGGCGATATCAAATCTGCGAACCCTAATGACCAAAGTGCCTTTGACTATTTATGAAGAAGCGCGCGTTAAAATGGAACTTGCAGATATTTTAGTGGTGGATGAAAAATTCAATCAGGCATTAATCTATTATTCTCAAATTCAGAACAAGGTTAGAAATGACGCCTTAGCACAGGAAGCGCGTTTTAAAGTGGCGCGAACAAGCTATTTTAAAGGTGATTTTGAATGGGCGCAAACGCAGTTGGACGTATTGAAAAAGTCAACATCGCAGTTAATTGCCAATGATGCCATGCAGCTCAGTTTGATGATAAAAGACAATTCTCTGGAAGACAGTTTGCAGACGGCCCTTAAGAAATATGCCCGTGCCGATTTGTTGGAGTTGCAAGAAAGACATCAGGAAGCGATTGCCTTGCTCGAAGAAATTCTAGTGGAACATCAAGGAGAGTCAATTGAAGATGAAGCCCTGTTAAAACAAGGGTTGATTTACGAAAAAATTGAAAATTACGAACAGGCCGAGCGCAATTATCTAAAGATTGTCCAATTTTTTGGGCACGACATTCTTGCCGATGATGCGTTGTATTACTTAGCGCGATTATACGAAACTAAATTAGACGATCCTACCAAGGCAAAGGCGTACTACGAGCAATTATTGTTTAATCATCAAGACAGTATTTATTTTGTAGAAGCGCGTCGAAAATTCAGAATGTTGCGAGGCGATGAGATCAATTGACAGTGCGGAGAGCGTACTTGAAGTCAACTTGGTCGCGCAGCGAAAATCTAAAGCAAAAACAAGAAACTATGTATATCTATAACGTAACCATTAATATAGATGAAAGTGTTCACGACCGTTGGTTGGAGTGGATGAAGTCTGAACATATTCCCGCGATGCTTGCCACAGGAAAGTTTGCCAAAGCTTTAATGACTAAAGTTATGGTAGAGGAAGAAATGGGTGGGCAGACTTACTCTGTGCAATACACGGCCCACAGCAAGGAAGCATTAGAGTTGTATTATTCCGAAGACGCCGTAAAACTGCGAGCGCATAGCCATCCGTTTGAAGGCAAATTTGTCGCTTTCAGAACAGAGCTCGAAATTATTAGTGAGCATTGAGAATTAATTCAAGACGAAGAAAAGACACAGATGTCCAAACACAAATCGAAGTTTAGGAATCGCCAATGGGATTCGAAAGAGCACGTGCGTCCAAAAAAATATTTGGGGCAACATTTTCTCAAAGACGAAAACATCGCTCAAAAAATAGGAGACACGCTGACGTTAGCGGGCTACGAAGATGTTTTGGAAATCGGTCCTGGAATGGGCGTGCTCACCAAGTATCTCATCGAAAAAGAGGTGTCGGTAGTGGCTATGGACTTAGATGCCGAGTCGATTGTTTATTTGAATGCCAATTACACCGCGTCGAATTTAAAGATTGTAGAAGACGATTTTCTAAAATGCGATTTATCGCAACTTTTTGGCGATAGTCAATTTGCCATTACTGGTAATTTTCCGTACAATATCTCTACGCAAATCGTTTTTAAAATGCTCGAATGGAAGTCGCAAGTTCCAGAACTTACCGGGATGTTTCAGAAGGAAGTGGCACAGCGCATCTGCGAAAAAGAAGGCTCTAAAGCTTATGGAATTCTCTCTGTATTAACACAAGCATTCTACGACGCCGAATACCTATTTACGGTGCCGCCTTCGGTTTTTAATCCACCTCCAAAAGTGGACAGTGGCGTTATCCGGTTACGACGAAAAAAAGACTTTACCTTGCCTTGCGATGAAAAGTTGTTTTTCAGAGTTGTAAAAACTGGATTCCAGCAACGTCGAAAAACGCTGCGCAATAGTTTAAAAGTATTTAATCTGTCCGATAAAATAAAAGAAGACCCTATCTTTGGTCTTCGTCCAGAACAGCTGTCAATCGAGCAATTTATCACACTTACTCAAATTTTAGCCAACGATGCAATCAACACTTAAGCCCGAAACCATAAAGCAAGTTGCCGAGCTGATTGCAAATCGTGAAGATGATGCAATCGTTGCAATTTTGAGCGATTTTCACTTTGCCGACATTGCCGAAATGCTCGATGAGCTCGATATTGAGGAATCTACTTATATTCTGAAGTTGCTGGATAGCGAAGTGACAAGTGAGGTTTTTATTGAGATTGACGACGAGCTTCGAAAAAAGATTTTAAAGAATTTCTCTCCTTCCGAGATTGCCGAAGAGCTTGAAGAAATGGATACGGATGATGCTACAGACATCATCACCGAGTTGGACGACGACATTCAACAAGATGTAATCCGTCATATTGAAGATATCGAGCACGCAGAAGACATCCTTGAACTGATGGGCTATGGCGAAGATACGGCAGGAGGTTTGATGGCGAAAGAACTGGTAAAGGTTAAAGAAACTTGGACCGTGGCGCGATGTGTTCGGGAAATGCGAAGACAAGCCGAAGATGTAACGCGAGTTCATTCTATTTATGTGACCGATGATGCAGGTGTTTTAAAGGGAAGATTATCGTTAAAAGATTTACTGACCGCCTCGGCAAGAACCCATATTAGCGAGGTGTATATTCCTAAGGTAGATTACGTGAGCGTACATGCCGAAGCCGAAGAAGTTGCGCGAATTATGCGTAAATACGATCTTGAAGCGATTCCTGTAGTAGACGGCAATCACGTATTGGTAGGACGGATTACGATTGACGATATCATCGATTTTCTCGAAGAAGAAGCCGAAAAAGACTATCAGCTCGCAGCGGGGATTACCGAAGATGTTGAAGCCGACGACGGGTTGTTCAAACAAACACGGGCACGCCTTCCCTGGCTATTGATCGGGATGTTGGGCGGTTTGGGAGCAGCAACTATAATATCTGGATTTGAAGTCATTATGACACAGTATCCAAAACTGCTTATTTTTGTGCCGCTAATTCAAGCAACCGCCGGAAATGTGGGCGTACAATCGAGTGCAATTATCGTTCAAGGTTTGGCAAACAGTTCTTTAAAAGGCCATTTGATGGCGCGGATTATCAGAGAAACTGCGGTGGCATTAGTAAATGGGATATCACTGGCGCTTATCGTTCTTATAGTCAGTCATTTTATCTTTTTTACAAGCTATCTCGAATCGTTGAGCATTGGCATTGCATTAGTCGCCGTTATTATCTTGGCGGCCATTGTGGGCAACTTGATTCCTTTCTTTTTAGACAGCCGCGGAATTGACCCAGCAGTTGCCACAGGACCGTTTATCACAACCAGCAATGATGTCTTGGGTATTTTTACCTATTTCCTTATCGCAAAAACAATCTTAGGGTTTTGAAATCAAATGTATTCACATACGAATTGACCGTTCCACCGGCTGCCATAGACGAATTAAATCACGTCAATAACGTGGTTTATTTGCAGTGGTGTTTAGATGCCGCCGAAGCACATTGGCTTCAAAACACTTCCGAAGATATTCGAGAGAAGTATGTTTGGGTAGTACTAAACCACTTTATATCCTACAAAAATCCATCGTTTGAAGGCGATAAACTACAGGTAGATACGTGGATTGCTTCTTACGATGGCGTAAAGAGCGAGCGTGAATATCGCATCATTCGTCCAAAGGATGGGAAAACCATTATTGAAGCTAAAACCTTGTGGTGCTTTATCGATGCAAAGACCCATCGGCCTCTTAAAATACCAAAAAAAATAGGCGACCTGTTTTAAAACAAGTCACCTATTTCTCGAAGTACTTAGAATAAACTCGTTAGTTTTTCTTGTAACTTATCTGATATTCTTCTAAAAGATTCATCAGCGCAGTCACCAAATCTTTGGTTTCTAACAGCAGACTAAAATATAGTGTGGTGTTTTTCGGACTCGACTCTACAGTTCGTGTACGCGCCACTTGTTTGTTAATCTTATCTGCTATAATCTGCGATATCTCGCCTTTTCTTGAGAGTATTTCTTCGATATGATCAAACTCTTTGTTGTGGAACATCAATTCGATATCATCAAATAGCGTTTTAAGATATTGATTGATTTCCTGTAAATCCTTTATCTGATTAAAACGCAGCGCTCGGTGGTTGTTGTTCACGTGTTTGTGACTTGCTTTGGAGATATATTCCAAGCTCTGAACCATGTCTGTTAAATAACCCAAGACGATGATGTAGAAGTTACTACCGCGAACACTTTTTTCATCCAGATTTTTAATGAAATAGAAGATGTTCTCACGAAGCGATTCCACTTCATTGTCAAGTTTTTTAACCCCTTTCTTACTCTTCTTTAAGCGTTTGGTTTCTTGTTTTGCCAAGCCACGCAATACATCCGAATAGATTTTATTGGCTCTAGACACCACGTTACTTATATTCTCGGCACTTTCGTGGATAATTCCTTGGACTGTTTTGCTTTCTGTTTTCTTTAATCCAGTTGTGTCGAGTTTTAAACGAATTTGATTTCTATGCGTGATGTAGCTTCTCGCTAATAAAATGACAACCAATAACAACAGCACGGCAATCATTGTAGGTCCGCCGATATAAATGAGGTAGGTGAGTATTCCCGCCGACGCAAAAGCCACAAAAGCTGTGAAGAACCAACCGCCTATAACTTTAAGAACACCCGCCACACGGTATACGGCACTTTCTCGACCCCAAGCTCTATCGGCAAGCGATGTACCCATAGCAACCATAAATGTAACGTATGTAGTGGACAACGGTAGCTTCATCGATGTTGCTGTTGCAATCAAGATACCGGCCACCATTAAGTTTACAGATGCACGAATCATATCAAATGCGGGCAACTCATACGATTTGTGTTTTGGAAGTTCGATTACAGGTTTTTCAAAACGTTTATCTAATTTTTCTTGAATTTGTTTTGGCGTTAAATATTCCACCAAATGACCCATCTGCGTGCTTGTTCTCACTAAAAATCGAGAAAGTACTGTTGGGTTGAATTTTTCGTGTCCTTCGCCTTGGCGCGAAAGATTGATTTCTGTTTCCGATACGGTACGGGCTTTTTTAGACAGCCATATGGTAAGCACCATAACCAAACCGGCTCCAAAGAGCAACAATGGCTCGGCGGGTACGGATCCTTCCAATCCACCCATGTTGTAATCGCCTGGGGCAACACCCGAAGCAGCCCAATCGATATAGCTGTGGTATGCCGCCATCGGAACTCCGATAAAGTTCACCAAGTCGTTTCCTGCAAATGCCAACGCAAGGCCAAAAGTACCTGCACCAATCACGACAATAAGGACACTCTTTTTGAAGAGCTTCATATATAGTTGAGAAAAGGCTGTCCAAAATACAAAGGCAATTCCAACAATAGGCAGGGTGTTTTCGGTAAGAAAATCGCCAAAGTTGGAGTAGAATGGTGTGTCTTTTAAGCCTTTTATGAAGATGAAGTAGCTTATGGCTGTGAGTGCAACACCGCCAAAGATTCCTCCGTATCGTTTCATTTGCTTTTCCGAATTGAACGTAAAAATCAATCGGCTGACGTATTGAACAATGGCCCCGCACGTGAATGCGATGACGACCGAAAGCAAAATCCCGGAAATAATAACGGGCACTTTATCTTCGTTGATGTAATTTAAAATAGACGAGAACGACTCGTTGTCATTGCCCGCAATTTTAATCAATCCCATGATTACTGCTGCTCCAAGCAACTCAAATACAATCGAAACTGTTGTTGAGGTGGGCAGCCCGACGCTGTTGAAAAAGTCGAGCAGTAGGATATCGGTGATCATTACGGCCATGAAAATGATCATAATTTCACTAAAATAATATTGCGAAGGATGGAAGATACCGCTTCTGGCTACCTCCATCATCCCACTAGAAAAACTGGCGCCAAAAAAGATCCCGACGCTTGCTATGATTAAAATCCATTTAAAGGGAATTGCCTTTGAGCCGATAGCAGAATTTAAAAAGTTTACGGCATCATTGCTCACACCGACTACCAAATCTGCAACGGCTAAGACCACAAGGGCAACAATCATCAATAAGTAAATATTCTCCATTTCTTAAGTATAGTTTGTAACAAGGGCAAAGTTGGCCATTTAAAACGTGTGCAATGTTACCCCAATATTAATTATTGGTTACATGTCAACTTGTAGCCTTGCCTGAATGACATTCATTTTGTTGTTGTCTTGGATATCGGTGTGTATATAATTAAACATCAGACGGGTATACGGATTTAAGTGCCAGTTCACACCCAACAAATATTCGGATTGAATTCCGCCTTCGACAATTCCATCAGTCAAATTGGTTTTGGAGTAGCGTCCTGCAATTTCCCAAGCCCCAATTCCTTTGTTGCCATCTCCAAAGTTTTGGTTCGGCTTTATTCTTCCATACCCTTTGTAGCCGCCTCTGTAGTTTTTGCTTTCTCCTGTTAAAAACCAGCTTAATTCGGCATAGTAATTCCAAAATTGAAAGTTTTCCACATCGGTATGCACATTGGCAATTATATATTCTGATTGAAAAGCTACGGTGTTGTGAACATAAACGAGCTCGAGATTTAACAAATTGATATTGTCGATATCGGATAATACTTCGGCTTTCAATTTTTCACCAGATAGGTAAGAACCAATACTGGAAGGAATTATATATTCTTTGCTGTCGGGTTTTCTATAACTAAAACCAGCACCTACATGGAGCAGTTTTTTTTCAGCAACATAAGGCAAACCGATTATTCGCGATGTAACTGCATAACCATCGTTGTTTTGTAAATTATCTTTCGAATTGCTTCCGTTGTGGAATACACCTACTTGTGCCGAAAGGCGTTTGTCTAAAAAACTGTTGAAAACAACAGCGCCCAAATTGTTTTTTGGTGAGAAGCCATGGTTTTTTGACCGCTCCATAAACGATGAATATTTGCTGCTTGAAAGTGAAGAAAACCGAAGTGGCTCATAGATATATCCTAAACGGAACGTGCCGACACCCGGAATGTTTTTAAAACCTACGAAACCTTCTCTTACAGACACCTTGTTACCCGCAAATTCGGCTTTAAATTTAAACTCCGTGTTTTTAAAAAACGTTCCCGACACATTAAACTCAGCCGATTTTAATCGTAGCAGGTTGTCATCTTCTAAAGCACCATAGTTTTCTTGAAACGTCGTGTTTTCCGAGAGGAATCCATAATCTATAAACAGCCGTCCGCTTGCCTTAACTGTAAAATCCTTATTGCTGGTTTCGTATTTCGCAATATCTTCTAGGCTAGATTGGGTCGGTTTCGGTATCGAGTCTTGCGCAAAGCTAGAAAACTGCACTCCGAAAATTAACATTAGTAGGGTTAGGTGTCGCATAATTAGTAAGGATATATATTGTTCAACACGGCACCCAACAACTCAGGATATCGCTGTGTATCTATTCTTTAAAAGTAGCGGATAACAAGATTTGTTTGCAGCCATAAAATTCAATTATTCCGCTTGCTGCATAAATTCCTCTGCCTTTTCCACCATTTTCTTCGATCCACAAAAGAAGGGCACACGCTGGTGGAGTGTTGTAGGCTGTATTTCTAAAATTCTTCGGAATCCATCACTGGCTTTTCCACCTGCTTGCTCGGCAAGCATCGCCATCGGGTTGCATTCGTAAAGCAATCTGAGTTTTCCGTTTGGATCTTTTGATGTGCTTGGATAAATATAAATACCGCCTTTTATCATATTTCTATGGAAATCAGAAACTAAAGATCCGATATATCGCGAAGTATACGGACGGTCCTCGCTTTCTTCCTGGCAGTACTTAATATATTCTTTTACCCCCTTTGGAAACTGTAAGTAATTTCCTTCGTTTATCGAGTAGATATTTCCTTCCTCAGGAAACTGCATCAACGGGTTAGAAAGGTAATAGGTGCCAATAGGTGGGTTTAGCGTAAAGCCATTTACTCCGTGACCGGTTGTATAAACCAACATTGTTGACGTTCCGTAGACAATATATCCGGCGGCTACTTGATTGATTCCCGGTTGTAAAAAATCGTCGATTGTTACTGGAGAGCCCGATGGTGAAACACGGCGATACACCGAAAAAATAGTTCCAACAGACACATTTACATCAATGTTCGAAGAGCCGTCGAGCGGGTCGATAAGGACGACATATTTATTGTCGTTTTTTGCATTTAGGCCTTTAATGGTGATGAAGTGATCTTCTTCTTCACTAGCAATTCCACATACAATTTCACGGTTAGTAAGGGTTTTAATAAAGGTCTCGTTGGCAAAAACATCAAGTTTCTGCTGGGCTTCTCCTTGGATATTGGTTTCGCCTGCTGTGCCCAAAATATCGACTAGACCAGCTTTATTTACTTCGTGATTAACCACTTTTGCGGCCAATCGGATAGAATTGATTAAACGGGAAAGTTCTCCCGATGAATATTTAAACTCGTCTTGATTCTCGATGATAAATTCTCCGAGGGTTTGATTGATTTTTGGCATGTTGGATTTTATAGTGAAATTGCTACAAATATCGGTATTTTTAAGAAATTGAACCGATATTTGCATTCAAATTACTCAAGAGACAAGTTTGATATGATAAGGCTCATCTCAGATTTGCTAAAAGCCTATAGATTGTGAAAATCAGAGAAGCAGAAAAAGAAGATTTGCAAAACGTGCTAGACCTCATTCACGAGTTAGCAGTGTTTGAAAACGAACCCGACGCGGTTGAAGTTACCGTAGCGGACCTTGAGCGAGAAGGCTTGGGAGAAACCCCACTGTTTCATTGTTTGGTAGCCGAGGTCGATGATAAGATTGTGGGAACTGCCTTATTCTATTACCGATTCTCTACTTGGAAAGGACGCAGCTTACACCTAGAAGACTTAATTGTAAAAGCATCGGAAAGAGGAAAAGGATATGGCGAAGCGCTGTATAAGGAAGTGATGAAGTTCGCCTACGAACGAGGTATAAAACGCGTGGCTTGGGAAGTGTTGGATTGGAATGAAGGCGCCATCAGATTTTATGAGCGCAGCGGAGCAAAAGTGATGGACGAATGGCGGGTGGTGCATTTTACGCGCGACAACATTAAAAAGTATTTGAATAAATAAAGGCTGAGGTTATAGAAGCGTATGAAAATTTTCAAATTTGGTGGTGCATCGACTAAAGATGCTGAAAACGTAAAAAATGTGCTTTCGGTTGTTGAACAATCGGGAGAAACAGATTTGGTTATCGTGGTGTCGGCAATGGGAAAAATGACGAATGCTTTAGAGGTGGTCGTCCACGACTATTTTCAAATAAAGACTATTGAAGAACCACTTCAGTATGTGTGTGATTTCCACAACGATATCATCAAAAATCTATTTCCGAGCACGCATCCTATATTTGAAGAAGTCGATGGGATTTTTGAAAGGTTGAGAGATTTTCTATCTGTCAATAAATCTAAAAACCACGCTTTTGTTTACGACCAAGTGGTTTCTTATGGCGAATTGATTGCCTCTACAATTGTTTGGCATTATTTTAAAAGTCAAGGAGTTGACGCCGAATGGTTGGATGTTCGTAAGTGCATAAAAACCGACAATAATTATCGCGATGCCAGCGTGAATTGGGAAGTTACCGAAGCGCGGATTTCGAAACTGGTGAGCAAAACTGGAGTTACGATTACGCAAGGATTTCTAGGCGCAGAACACACCAATAATTTTACAACAACCTTGGGCCGCGAAGGAAGTGATTATACAGCAGCGATATTCGGGTATTGTTTGAATGCAAAAAGTGTCACGATTTGGAAAGATGTGCCTGGCGTACTCAACGCCGATCCACGTTATTTTTCGAAAACAGAGCTGCTAAAGAAAATATCGTATAAAGAAGCCATCGAGTTGGCATTTTATGGCGCGTCCGTCATTCACCCAAAAACCTTGCAACCCTTACAAAGAAAAGAAATTCCGCTTTATGTGAAATCTTTTTTAGAACCACATAATGAAGGCACGTGCGTGGGCAAAGGGGTGACTTTAGAGCCTGAAGTTTCGTGTTACATATTGAAAAAAAACCTCACGCTCATATCGCTCGCGTCCCTGGATTTTAGTTTTATGATGGAAGATCATATTGGCGATGTGTTTAAACTATTGCACGAGTATAAAATGAAAGTAGAGCTTATTCAAAATTCGGCAATTAGCTTTTCTGTATGTGTCAGTGATAAGTTTGGCAATTTAGAATCTTTCCTTCAAAAAATGCGTGAAAACTTTAGCGTGAAATGGAACGAGAATGTCACGTTATACACCATCCGACATTTTGACCCAGTGGAAGTTAAAACATTTCGGGAAAACAAACGCGTGCTGCTAAAACAGGAAACTCAAGAAACTGTGCAGCTCGTTGTTTATGAGTAGCATCCAACAGGTTTCACTATCTTTGATTAACTAACCAACCTAATTTATTATGGGATTTGTGAGTGCAAAAGAGATTGCTAAAGTTCTCAAAGCAGATAAGTTTGGGTTTCTCGGCCAGTTTTTTGGCTGGTCTGTCCTTCAAGTAATGGGGGTGGGGTCGCTGAATAGGTTTTACGATAAAATCAAAGACTTGCCCGCGTTAGAGTTTATCGACAGTTTGTTAGACGAGTTCGACATAACTTTTGAAATCCCTGAGGAAGATTTAAATCGAATCCCCAAAAGTGGTCCGTTTATTACGGTCTCTAACCATCCGCTTGGTGCCATCGATGGTGTATTGCTCCTAAAAATATTGTCGGAAAAACGCCCTGATTTTAAGGTTATGGGCAACTTTCTACTTCATCGTGTAGCGCCATTAAAACCTTTGGTGATGCCCGTGAATCCCTTCGAATCGCATAAAGATGCTAAATCGAGTATTGCTGGTTTTAGAGCGGCGCTTTCCCATTTGCGAGCCGGTCATCCGCTTGGAGTTTTCCCGGCTGGCGAAGTATCGACAGCAAAGGAGGGCAAATTATTGGTGGATCGCCCGTGGGAAGAGGCAGCGATGAAACTGATAAAAAAAGCAGAAGTGCCCGTGGTTCCGGTATATTTTCATTCAAGAAATAGCAAGATGTTTTATCGTCTGGCGAAAATGAGTGATACGCTGCGCACTGCGAAATTGCCTTCGGAAATGAAAACGCAAGGAAAACGTTCTATAAAGATTAGAATCGGACATCCGATATCTGTTGACGCACAAAAAGAAATGGATTCCCTTCGGTTATTCACCCAATTCTTGCGAAGAAAAACATACATGCTTTCCAATGCGTTTCAAAAAAAGAATATTCTGGACAGCATTCCGAAGACCTTAAAGTTGCCCAAACCTCCGAAGAAAATTGCGGGGCCGATTCCGACAGAAAAGATGTTGTTAGAAATTGATCGTCTTCGAAAAAAAGACAAACGGCTGCTTATCAGTAAAAACTACGAGGTCTTTCTGGCGCGTGCCGAGACGATACCTTATATCCTGCAAGAAATCGGAAGACTGCGAGAAGTCACGTTTAGAGAAGTGGGTGAAGGCACAAATCAGAGCACCGATTTAGATAAATTCGACAGTTATTACCGACATATGTTTCTTTGGGATAATGATGAAAATAAATTAGCCGGTGCTTACCGTATGGGGCTGGGAGCCGAAATATTTCCGCGTTACGGCATTGACGGATTTTACCTTCAAGATCTTTTCCGATTTGAACCCGAGCTGTATCAAATGATGAGTGAATCTATTGAAATGGGCCGGGCATTTATCATCAAAAAATACCAACAGCGTCCGATGCCACTGTTTTTGCTGTGGAAAGGGATTGTACATACTACGCTGCGTTATCCAGATCATAAATATTTGATTGGCGGCGTGAGTATCAGTAATAAATTTTCTGATTTTTCTAAAAGCTTGATGATCGAGTTTATGAAATCGAATTATTACGATCCGTACGTGGCGCAATATATAAAACCAAAAAAGGAATATCGCGTTCGATTAAAAGACGCCGATAAGGATTTTATTTTCGATGAAAGTAAAGCCGATTTGAATAAATTCGATCGAATTATCGATGAAGTAGAGCCAGGAAGTTTGCGTATTCCAGTGTTGATAAAAAAATACATCAAGCAAAATGCGAAAGTTGTTGCGTTTAATGTCGATCCGCTATTCAATAATGCAGTCGATGGTCTGATGTATATTCGCATAGCCGATTTACCCGAAAGTACCGTGAAGCCCGTAATGGAAGAGTTTCAAGCGATGATGGAAGCGGGGTTTACAAAACGAGGTGACTCAGAAGACAATCCTATAGCGCACAAGGAAAATCCCGATAGGCCAGCGTAAAACTTACTCAGATTTATTCGTAAAGTGAGCGATTATTTTTTCGGCGATAACTTTCGCCAACCGGCGCTTGCTCTCTACAGTCCAACCTGCTATGTGTGGGGTCAGCAATACGTTGTCCATAGCGAACAAATCGGTTAGTGCGGCAGGCATTTTGTAGGCATCAAAAAGCGATTCGAAAGACAATTTTTCAAATTCCAGAACATCCAATCCAGCACCTAAAACTTTTCCTGATTTTAGAGCAGCGACCAAATCGGCCGTAACCACGCTTTTTCCGCGCGCGGTGTTGATAAACCAAAAAGGCTTGGCAAATGAGTTTATGAATTCTGCATCGACCATTTTATCTGTAAGCGGTGTCCAGGGTGTGTGAAGGCTTAACACATCGACTTTTTGCTGGAGTGTTTTAAGTGATACCTGTTTAGCGTTTTCATCCCCAACCCCATCCTTTATGTCGTAACAAAGCACGTCGCAGTCGAATCCGCTTAGTTTTTTCGCAAACCATTTTCCCATGTTGCCATAACCAATCAGGCCAACGGTTTTTCCGTCTAATTCCGTTCCGCGATTTGCTTCGCGATTCCACGCGCCACCTTTCACTACGCGGTTGGCGCGGTTGAGGTTGTTGAACAAAGACAATAACATGCTAAGCGCGTGTTCGCCAACCGCATTTCTATTTCCTTCAGGGGCGGAAAATAAAGTAACGCCCATTTTCTCGGCGTAATCTATGTCGATACTTTCCAAACCAGCGCCGACACGGGCGATAAATTTCAGGTTTTTTGCTGCATCGAGAAACTGTTTGTCGACGTTAAACCTACTGCGAATTACAATGCCTTCATAGTTGTCAATGATTGCTTCAACTTCGGTTTTTGATATCGTATAATTCTCCTCGTTTTCAAAACCGGCTTTAGCAAGTGTTTCGATAAGAATGGGATGGTTGTTGTCTACATGAAGGACTTTCATAACAAGGAAATATTCGAATTACCGTGGATAGGAGATGGCATTTTTCTGTTTTAAATCTGTGATTTTGTAATATTTCTCCTCTGACTGAAAACGATACTTAATCACCGCTTCAGTTGCTTACAATTGAAAAATAGGTTTTCTAGGAGGCGTGTTCGCAGCTTCTTTTAATGGGTCGCTGTGCATGACAAAATCTGATTTTTCATCGGTGAGTTTGACCATGTACCGATTGGGAAATTTTGTGCTGTTTTTTATGTCTGAGCGAAAGTCTTTAAAAAAAATCTCTTCGATAGCCACAGTTGGCTCGATGTGATCGAAAGTCACATAGAGATTCCACCCCGATTCCCGAACATCTTTTCCCGTGGTCCACCGTTGGAATTGGGCTTCGGCAATCGTAAATGGCGGATTTTCCTCAAACACAATCACATTTTTCTGTTGCTGAGATTTGCAACCTATTAAAAGCAGACAACACCATAAAACAAAGATGATATTGCGTGATTTTACCCAAGTATTCATACTACATCATTCCGTTAGGATCAACCCATTTAAAAATGTGGGTGTCTTGGGGGATTCTAGTTCGTTCGGCAATCCGACTCAAACGGTCTGGAAGCTTCATGAGATAATCGCGCGCACGCTCGGCTTCATCGGTGAGTCTGTCAATTTTTGCAATTTCCCAATAGTCAACCAGTTTTTGGAGGATGTCTATATAGTCATAGGTAGTATAAACCCCCAGTCGTTGCGCAGCATTACTAAAATCGTCAAAAGCAGATGCCATTTTTCCGCCGCTTTGTCGTAGGTTCTGAGCGGGCATAACAATTTTCTTTTTCATCATATCGGCAAATGCCAACATCATTTCACTTGGATCGTATTCGAGTATGATTTTTACAAATTCTCGGTAGGCAAGATGGTGGCGCATTTCGTCGCCCGCAATGACATTACACATTTTGAAAAGCATTCTATTGCCTTTTTTTCTTGCAATTTGAGCTACGCGTCTATGCGAGATATTGGTTGCTAATTCTTGAAAACTGGTGTAAACAAAATTCCGATACGGATCGCGTCCGGTTCCTACTTCAAAACCGTCGTTGATGAGGTGATGGGTAGTAATTTCTACTTCTCTCATATTCACACGGCCCGAGAGATAGAGGTATTTATTAAGCGTGTCTCCGTGACGATTTTCCTCGCCTGTCCAGTGTCTTATCCATTTGCTCCAGCTATTTCTACCGTGTTGGTCGATGCCTTCCATGTCCATCAGCCAACTTTCGTATGTAGGTAGGGCTTCTTCAGTAACCATATCGCCCACCAAAACAATCCAAAAGTCATAACCCAACTCCTTGGCCTCTTCGCGAATCTGATGGACTTCCTCCATATAATTCTCTTTTTGAAAGTCAGGAAGTAAATCCGTGGGTTGCCATATCTCTTCCACAGGAATAAGATATTTCTCGATAAAGTTATCTACTTCTTTTTCAACGGTTTGCATCACTTCCAGACGCTTGTTCTTTAAAAGTGCCATATTTTTAGTCGTTTATAAACAAAGATAAGAATCGAAAAGAATATAACTATTTATAATCCGTTAATTCCTTCCTATTTCATCGGGATAGAGTTGATATACGGGGTCGCTTTGCCAAATTTCTTTTGATTCTACATCCATGAGCGTTACAGTTCCTTTAAAGCCCGCGCCAGTGTCTACATTCCATACGTTGGCGAAATTTACCGGAACATCCGAACCAATTCGGGTTACGGGCGTATGACCAATAAAAATTTCTTTAAAATGTTTTAAGCGTTGTGGGTATTTTGGATCGTCTTTAGAAAGGTTCGGGTCCATCGCACACACCATTTCCCACAACGTTCGATCCCAATAGACCAACTCGGGAAAGTATTCGTATTGGGGTCCGTGCATGCTAAAAAACCCAGCGTGCAAGAATAAGCGATTATCGGAATCGATGTGGTAATTGGTCAGATTTCCGAGAAATTCAAAATGTTCTTTCTTTTCTTTTTCAGCGATGTTCTTGTAGTTCTTAACCGTACTTTCTCCGCCGTGGAGCAACCAAGTTTCATTTCTTTCACCAGTTCTCAAGTAATCATACAGTAACGCATCGTGGTTGCCACGAATAAACACACATTGGTTTTGTTGCGAAAATTGCATCAAAAAACGAATGGTCTCGGCAGATTCGCTCCATCCATCAACATAATCTCCTATAAAAATATAACATGTGTCTGGGGGGAGATTTGCTCTATCTATTACTTGTTCTAAGGCTTTTAAACCGCCATGTATATCACCAATCACTACTGTTCTCATCTATGTTATATGGGTTTTGCGTAAAAATGTTTTTCAAAGATAAGGGTATTGTTTTTTATGGTTTGACGGATTTATCTTTTTGATGGGGATATTCATCAATAAGTCAGGTCCAACTAAAAAACAAATATTATTTATTGGATTTAATCCATTGTGCTGGATATATTCCATTTATATAAATTATCTTTGACCATTAAATGTAAAGAATTTCAATGGCACATTCTAATCTCAAGGGTCGGGGCGCCCGAAAACATGTTGACAATCGATTTAATGAAAATCGCCATGAAGTATTGGATGAATTTTTGAATTTCTGCGAGCGGGAAGGAGAGGAGGCTGATGTGAACAAAACAGCATATCTTGAGGTGTTTCCGAAAACGTTTGTCAATAAAGTGACGAGCCCAGATGTGGGGATGGAATATTCCGCCAATCCGTATCAAGGTTGCGAGCACGGTTGTGTTTATTGCTATGCGCGAAACAGTCATCAGTATTGGGGGTATGGTCCGGGCTTGGATTTTGAACGAAAGATTTTGTACAAAAAGAACGCGCCCGAACTGTTGGAGAAAAAAATAACCTCCAAAAACTGGAAAGGTGAAACTATCGTGTTTTCTGGGAATACGGATTGTTATCAACCCCTGGAGCGCAAATTAGAGATTACGAGAAAATGCTTGGAAGTTATGTGGAAGTGGAAACATCCTGTGGGCATTATTACAAAAAACTCGTTGATTTTACGCGATTTGGATATTTTAAAGGAAATGGCAAGACTCAATCTTGTAAAAGTAAATATTTCAATTACTTCGCTTTCTGAGGCTACGCGTCGGTTGCTCGAACCAAGAACCGCCAGCATCAAACAACGGTTGAAAACTGTGGAGGAATTGTCAAAAAGTGGTATTCCGGTTCGGGTGATGATGGCGCCGATAATTCCATCGCTCAACAGTCATGAAATCCTACCCTTGGTGAAGCAAGTAGCCGAGTTGGGAGCCCAAGACGTGAGTTATACGATTGTTCGTTTAAACGGACAAGTTGCTGAAGTTTTTGAAGATTGGGCGCGCAAAACAATTCCAGACCGTGCCGATCGAATTTTAAATCAAATTGCCGAATGCCACGGTGGCAATCTCAACGACAGTCGGTGGAGTAGGCGTATAAAAGGTGCTGGCACTATTGCCGAACAAATAAAAGCAACGATGGCAGTGGCTAAAAATAGATATTTAGCCAATCGACATATCGCTCAACTCGATGTTTCTCATTATCTACAATTGAAGGACCCACAATTGCGGATGTTTTAATGGCGGTATAAGTAGGTGTGCGCTTATTTTTCGCCTTTCCATTCTGCGTAAAACTGATTTAGATATGCTTCCATAAACCGATGGCGTTGTGCCGCGATTTTCTTCCCGACTTCGGTATTCATCCGATCTTTTAAAAGCAATAGTTTCTCGTGAAAATGATTGATGGTTGGCGCTTTCGAATTCTTGTATTCCTCGGGCGTCATATCGAATTTTGGTGGAATGTCGGGATCGTATATGGCGCGATTTTTAAACCCGCCATAATTAAAGGTTCGCGCAATCCCAATGGCGCCTATTGCATCCAACCGATCGGCATCTTGAACCACGTCCAACTCCTTAGAATGGAAGTTTTGCTTTGTGTTTCCACCTCTAAATGAAATGTTTTCGATGATGTTGACCACGTGATCTATGGTTGCATTTGGTAGATTTTGAGATCGTAGAAACGCACGTGCTTTTTTTGGGCCGATGGTTTCATCGCCATTGTGAAATTTAGAATCGGCAATATCGTGTAGCAGGGCTCCTAAGACAACAATCGTATTGTCTACGGTTTCGGCTTGCGCAATGAGAAGCGCATTTTTATAAACACGTTCTATGTGAAACCAGTCGTGTCCCCCTTCGGCTCCATGCAGCTCCGATTTAACAAATGCTATGGTGTGGTCAATAATTTGGTTCATAAGCGCAGCATTAAGCGTGAATTTTTGATTTGACTATGGCTTCCACCTTGTCGATGAGTTCGACGTTATCAAAATCGGAAACTTTGAGGGCTGGATGCGCAATCATTTCTACCTTCACGCCGATAGGCACAGGGAATAGACCGTATCGCTGTAGTTTCCAGCTGTTGTTAATGGTTACGGGAATGACATGCGCAGTCGGCAATTTTTTAAATAGCGTTTCTAATCCAGTCCGCCTAAAGGGCTTTGGAGTTCCTGTTCTGCTTCGGGTTCCTTCGGCGAAAATAACACCGCTCCGATTGTGTTCGTTGAGGTATTTTGAAAACTTCAACATCTCGACGATGGCTTGTTTCGGATTCCTGCGGTCGATTAATATAGATCCTCCGTGGTTGAGGTTGTAGGAAATAGACGGAATGCCTTTACCGAGTTCTTTTTTAGAAATAAATTTTGGGTGATACTTTCTCAAGTACCAACTAATGGGCGGAATATCCCACATACTCTGGTGATTTGAAACGATGATTATGGGTGTGTCGCGCGATAGCTCAGTTTGTATGTCTACCTGGAAGGTAGTTCCCAAAACATTCAAACAGCGTAGGAGTGTCCAATTGAGATAGTCGACGCTTTTTTTATGCGCCTGATATCCGAAGAGATTAAAGCAAACCCACTGTATGGGATGAAAAATTACGATGGTCAATCCAAAACACAGATAAAAGATGACCGACATCGGATAGCTAAGGAATTTTGCCACTTGTTTCATAGTTTTCAAAAATAAGAAAACCCGACTGATAAAAACCGTTCTTTAGTAAGGTAAGCATAAAAAATAAGTGTCGAAAGAGATGGCCGTTTCCCCTCGAAGCTAATTCTAGCTTGGGCTGTTTAAAAAGATTTTATTTGAACTATGCAACCTTAATTTTCTAACGATACTTTTTCAACATATTCCGAAGGCGATAGTCCTGTAACTCGTTTAAAGTTTGCAGAGAAATTGCTGTGCGAGGAAAATCCACTTTCCTTTGCTAAATGACTTATTTTGTATTTGCGATAGGTTGGTTTGCTTTTTAATTGCGCGACAATATAATTTATACGAAGATTATTGATGTATGTATTGTAATCGGTGTTGTGATAGGTTTTTAAAAAATGATTCAGATATTTTGGATTGGTATCAAGGAAGTTTACTAAAGTTGAGAATCTCATGTTCGGGGATAAGAATTTCTTTGAGTCTTCAAAAATCTTGATTCTTTTTTGAAGCCTCCTTCTTGTCGCTAAGGAAATTTTAACACCGTTTTCAGAGGACTTACTTTTCTTGAAAATATTTTTTATAGTGTCTTTTTTATATAAGACCATGCCTCCTAAGGCAACAAAAATCCCGCCGCCGATAATCCACCAATTGAACGGTTCTTGCTGTGGCAAATCCTGAGGGCGTTGATTGTAAAAGGCATTGACTTGCTCTCTGTTCTTATTTCGGTTTTTGGCAATTAGCTCATTTTGTTTTTCGCTGTAATAGAGAGCACTATCTAAGATGTTAGTTTTTTTGTAATACTTCGCTAAGCTGCCGTAAACCAATTCCTTAAAGTTGTCGTGATTTGCGGCCTCTGAGGTGATTAATGCTTGTTTAAGGTAAATAGCGGCACTGTCCAGCTCGTTGACGGAGATGAACAATTCGCCCAATCCCTGTTGAATCAATGCATTATATAAATTGTTGTCTGTGCCGGATTGCTCGAGATGGTGTTCTGCTTTTCGGTATGCTTTAAGTGCTTTCTCAGATTCTTCCATTCCGATATAGCAACGGGCGATAACTTCTTCAATTCGGAATATCAGAAAGTTTCTGTGTTGAGAGTTTTCAATTTTGTTATAGTATAACAAAGATAATTCGAGTTGTTCTAATGCTTTCTCATAATTGCCTTCTTCGATGGCGTATTCGGCTAATTCGCTTCTCGCCATAGCCATATAGCTTGCGGTTTCTTCAGGTGATTTCAGATTTTGACTGGCGGCGATTCCCTTTTCAATATATTGCTTCCCTTCATCCAAAGCGCCAATAAGTCTACTTTGCGTAGATAGATATCCATAGATTTTTGATAAAGCATTATAGTCTTCTGCTCTTTCTGCTTTTTTCATCGCTGACAGCATGGCTTCCATAGATTCGACATAGCGTTCTTGTTTTTCAAGAATATCTACAGAAAGCATGAGCGCTCGGAGTCGTTGTTCATCGGTAGGTGCATAAATATTTAGAGAGTCTGCAAGATGCAGCGCTAAAGTTGGGTCGGAGGAAGCAATATTAACAGCAATTTCGTAGAAAAGACTGTCGAACTCTTTTTGTGATTCATTTTGTGCTGCAACCGTTTTGGCGGCGATAATGATAATAAATAGTAATAGTTTCCTCATAAAAACGGAATTAATAATTGCAATAAATAGAACCATAGCGTTTTCGCTACGTTTTGCTTAGTTCCAATCACGGGGGGAGAATTGCAATGAAATACTATTGCTCGGGATTAAATTTGGTAACGTAAGTTAAACGAAGAAAGATAGTCCTTTTTTACAAATATAAAAAAAGCGGATTTCCACATCAGGAAGTCCGCTTTATCTTTATTATCCGCATTTTCAAATTATACAGCCTTGATTAAGCGATAACATTAGCAGTATTCGTCGTATGCGTTTTTCAAGTTTTCTGCAATCATTTCAGCCGGACGTCCTTCAATATGATGACGCTCTAACATATGAACCAATTCACCATCTTTAAAGAGTGCCATCGATGGCGAGCTCGGTGGGAATGGTACCATATGGGCACGGGCAGCGTCTACGGCTTCTTTATCAACGCCAGCAAAAACAGTGACAATATGGTCTGGTTTTTTGTCATGCTGTAAGCTCATATTTGCACCTGGGCGGGCATTGGCCGCAGCGCAACCACAAACAGAATTCACAACGACTAAGGTTGTGCCTTCTTTGTTTAGTGTCTCTTCAACTTCATCGGCCGTGTGTAATTCGGTAAACCCCATTTTAGTGAGGTCTTCGCGCATGGGTTTGACAAGTTCTGGTGGATACATAATATATAGAATTAAATTAGATTTAATAAATGTAGCTGCAAAGTTAAGCATTTTGATGCGAACAAGATAAGGATTAGAGGAGGGGATGATTTCGAGTTTCGAATTCAAAGCTAATTGACGAAGATTGGTATATGTGTTGCTTTTTGATAGGCTATGCTATGACATGCTACAATTAATAATTACTTTTGCGCATTCTAAAAAGAGAAAACACGTCGTATGCTACGTTGGTTATTGGTCATTTTGGGTTTTTTATTCTATCGCTTCCCCGGAGCTATTATCGGGTATTTGATAGGAAGTCTGTTGGAGCGAACCACCATTAGAACAGGCACATTTAATCCTTACCAAACCAGTCAACGGGTTTCTCCCGCCGATTTTGAGCTAAACTTATTGTCCTTGGCCTCTTTAGTAATTAAAGCCGATGGAAGTGTCAGTCAAAGAGAGTTGGATTATGTACGACAATATTTTGTCCAGGCTTACGGAAGAGATCGTGCCAATGCAACGTTTCGGGTATTTAATGACGTGGTGAAAAAACGTGAAGTTTCGGCAGCGAACATTTCGAATTACCTGCGCCAACGGACCCGCTATGAGAGTCGGTTGCAAATTCTTCACTTCCTCTTTAGCGTTGCCAATGCCGATGGATTGGTGTCGCAAAAAGAAGCCAATGTCATCAATGAAATTTCGGGGTATTTAGGAATCCATACGCGTGATTTTTCAAGTATTAAGGCGATGTTTTTCAAGAATCCTGACAGTGCCTATAAGATTTTGGAGATAGACCGATCTGCTACGGATACTGAAATTAAGAAAGCGTACCGCGAAATGGTTAAAAAATACCACCCCGATAAACTACAACACCTCGATGAAGCCCACCGTAAGGGAGGTGAAGAAAAATTCAAAAAAGTACAGGAAGCCTACGAGCAGATTCAGAAAGAGCGGGGGATGTAAGGTTTGTCGTTTGGTTTCCCGCAAATCACGTAATTATTCGCAGATCTTTCTATAACTTCTGTGAGGATCTTTTATTGTTTTCCTCGCTTTGTCCTATTAAAGTTTTAACACTGGGTAAGCTTTAGCGTAGGAGCATCGAATTGACACCTCCTCAGTTACCTGTAGACAATAGCTTTCTGCGACAAAAAATTCTTTCACAAAACAAAAAAGCACCCACAGAAAACTGTAAGTGCTTGTTTTTTTGCTCCTCCTGCTGGACTTGAACCAGCGACTCCCTGATTAACAGTCAGGTGCTCTAACCAACTGAGCTAAGGAGGAATTTAATTTTTCTGCTTCAACATTCGGTGAAGAATGATTCAGCGGGTGCAAATATAGGGTATTTTTGAAATGAACAAAACAAAAAATTAAAAATTATTTTCTTTTCAATTTTAGTGGTTGTCAAAGTAATTGTTATTCAAACAACCAGCGGTAAATATCATTACCATTCGCGAATAATACAAGCGCTATTAGGATGAAAAATCCAATCATCTGAGCGTACTCCATCACCTTATCACTCGGTTTCCTTCCACTTACAATTTCATAGAGCAAAAACATAACGTGGCCTCCGTCTAATGCCGGAATAGGCAGAATGTTCATAAAGGCTAAAATAATGGAGATTAGTGCCGTTGTGGCCCAGAAGTGTTTCCAATCCCAGGTGGCCGGGAAAAGGCTTCCAATGGTTCCAAAACCACCCACTTGTGTGGCTCCTTTTGAAGTGAACACATATTTCATCTGTCCTACATAATCGCGCAGTGTGTTGTAGCCATATCCAAAACCGCCAACAATACTTTCACCCAGAGAATAATCTACTTGAGTTTGCCCAATTTGAGCAATTAGATCTTTATTGGAATATAAAATCCCAAGCATGCCATTTTCGTCGGGGGTAATGTACAGGGTCTTTTTTTCTCCGTCTCGAAGCACCTCGATTTCTTGCTCGGCAGTCTTGTCTTTGTGGAAAACAGTTTCAAACTCATCCCTGAACTGCACTTTCTGACCGTTGATAGCGATGATTTGGTCGGTTGCTAACAACCCAGCTTTCGCTGCGGGGGTGTCTGCAAAAACGGAATCGAGCGCCATGGATTGCCTAGGGATAAAAGGTCTAAAATTATCCGACTTAAACAATGTCATCCCAATATCGTCGGGGATGGCGATTTTTTCGATGTTTCCGTCGGCGTGACGCACTTCTATATCGGAAACACTTCTTACCAAAAGATAAGGATTAACTTCCATAACGTTTTTAAGAGGCTTGCCATTAATTTTCAAAATATGGTCACCATCTTGAAAGCCAAGATCTTTAAGGGGTTGTGCAACTGCAAATCCCTGTGGAATGTCTTCGTTTGTAGTAATATCTTGTCCGTAGAAGAATAAAATCCCCATATAGATTACAAACCCTACGATAATGTTTACCGTAACACCACCGAGCATGATGATCAGGCGTTGCCAAGCGGGTTTGCTTCTAAATTCCCATGGCTGTGGTGGCGCTGCCATTTGCTCCTTGTCCATGCTCTCATCGATCATTCCCGATATTTTCACGTAGCCACCCAATGGTAACCACCCAATGCCATAGACGGTTTCGCCGATTTTCTTTTTGAAAAGAGAGAATTTCACATCAAAAAACAAATAGAATTTTTCTACTCGCGTTTTGAATATTTTAGCGGGTATAAAGTGCCCCAACTCGTGAAGTACGATTAATAATGACAAGCTTAATAAAAGCTGAAGGGCTTTGACTGCAAATGGGCTCATAGTAAAACACTGAAAATTTGGGCACAAAAGTAATCTTTTAGAGCTTGCAAAAAAAATTAGGGTATCTTCATTAACGGATTTATTATAGTATTAGGATTCCATTCGGATGTTAAAAGGATTTTCTTTCATCGAAATTGGGGCTATTTTTGCAAATTAAAAGCAACGTGATAAAAATTATTGCTATCGATGTTTGAGTTTTTTAAGAAATATAAGTTTTTTGCCATTGTGATGTTTTTTCTGTCTATCATAATTATCGCTGCTTTGATGCAGGCGGTGAAAAAAGACAGGGTGCTTAGGATTTATCAACCTGCACAAGTAGAGCCCGAATTGGTGGACACAACCATGCACTACGTCAAGAAATATCACACGATTTCGGATTTTTCATTATTGAACCAAAATGGCGAAGTAGTCACACAAAAAGACTACGAAGGCAAAATCTACGTAGCCGATTTTTTCTTTACTACCTGCCAGACGATTTGCCCCGTTATGACCGACCATATGTTCAAAATCCAAGAGGCTGTTCGCGAAGACGACCATATTAAATTGTTGTCTTATACCGTGACTCCCGAAATAGACGATGTAGCGCGATTAAAGAAATATGCAATAGAAAAAGGCGTCGACGATTCTAAATGGAATTTGGTTACAGGCGATAGAAAGGAGATTTATGATCTCGCTAGAAAATCTTACCTCGTAGCAAAAGACAATCCAAATGCCGAATATGATTTAATCCACACCGAAAACTTTGTATTGGTCGATACCAAAAAGCGCATTCGCGGATTTTATGATGGAACCAATCCCGAAGACATCGATCAACTGCTCGAAGATATCAAAGTGCTCGAGAAGGAAACCTATCAAACCAATCTTTAATCCATCAGTTGTGTTGATTTATCGCTTCAACTACCGTCAAAAGTCGTTCTAAGCTTTTGGGCTTGGTGAGTATCTTTTTATTTGCGTCTAAGATCATAAAGGTAGGTGTGCTGACGATGTTATACTTCCAGGCAAGCGTGTTTCGCCATTCGTCTAAAGCCACTACATTGATGAAAGACGTGAAGTTTTTCGTCATTGCTTTCCAAGTTCCGTCTTCGGTTTCTAATCCTACAGCAATGGTTTTTAACTTTTGCGATGGAACCGATTTTAATTCCTCGTGAATTTCGGGTACTTGTACAACACAGTGTGAACACTCAGAGCTCCAGAAAATTAAGAGATAGTACTCCGAGCCGTTCAAGTCGTAAAGCGACCGGGTTTCGTCATATCCCTTAAGCTCAAAGTTGGGTGCCGTAGCACCTGTTGCCGTCTTTGCAATTTGCTCGAGTTCTGAAGCCAAATCCATGTCGTTTTCAGCTTTTGCCAAGGGGATTAAGAAGCGCTGGGATAAATAATTTGCGGCATTCTCTCTATTCTCGGACATGAGATAGATCCAGAATTTTTTCATCAATTCTTTGTTGAAACTTCCATTTTGGGCCCTTGTTTCGCGAGCGATATCGTTGATGACATCCCGATATCCATATCCGTCTTGGAGCGTTACATACTCGTAGTAGTATCTTTTAATGAGAAACATCGGGAAGGATGAGGCTTGAAGCTGCGGATTATTAAAATCGAAGTTGTCAAAAAAGTTGCTTTTTTTATTGATTTCGTACGCGGCTTTATTTTCAAACGCATCTGGAATATAGGGTTTTAAAGCTTTTATATAGGTTGTGGTCAGCGGATCGGCAACCCCTTCCGCTTTGGATTGAATCATTTTCTGCTTTCCAAACAACGCTTGTGCTGCGTGTTTAGAAACATTATTGACTTGTAAAAGTTGTCCGATGCTTTCTTCCGTCGAAGACATTTCTTTTAAGTAGTCTTGTAATATCTTGTTCTGACCATCGTGAAAGATAACGCCTTGGTTCTGAATGTAGGAAAGTGTGATGTCTTCTTTTCCGTTGTAGATAATGTCGAAATTGAAAATTTCTTCGGGCAGGTTATAGGTGAGTTTGTAAACCCCAGGTGTTGCATCTTTGTCCAATTGCAATGAAAATGAGCCATCTTGGTCTATAGTTGTGTCTGCAACATAAACTATTTTAGAAGCTGTGATGTGGTATAGAATCGCAAATTCATACTCAGTTGCTGGAGCGAACGTTCCTGAAATGCGATGTTGTGAAAAGATAATAAGCGGAATGAAAAGGAATATAAGAGTGATCGTTTTGCGCATAATAAATTTTTGAGGATACAAAGTTACTATTTATTCTTTTGGAAATACATTGCGTGAGTTCTCCCGCTAGTTTCGCTGGTTTTCGCAGAGAGATATTGCTAACAAATTAAATGCTTCATCAAAATTGACTCATTGAAAATTGAGTATTGTTACGTATTATTAATAAGTTCTCGAGACTTCAGTTTATAAGGATGTCTTCCCGCTGTTCTTCCAAAACTTTAGCAAAGGAGGATCAAATTAATGCATCATTATTAACAACTTGCATTCTAGTAACTTTTGTTCATTTTCAAATTGTCAAATCAGATTCATCTTCTATAAGGACTACTCCAAAATGGGCTTTAAAGCAGCCAATGCCTTGTCTACAGAAGTAATTCCTTTAAATGTCAACAGCAAGCGCAAGCCATTTCGGGTGGCTCTTTCTTTCATAGTAATCTTCTGTGGATGACTTTGAACGTATTGAATAATTTTCGTGAAGGTATCGGTCTGATAAAAATCGCTCTCTTTGTCGGCAATGAAATACCCAGTCATCTTTTTGCGCTTCATAATCACGCGTTCCAATCCAAGCTTATTTGCGAGCCATTTGATGCGCACGCTATTCATTAAATCTACCGCCGGTGGTGGAAGTGCACCAAACCTGTCAATTAAATCTTTTTCAAAAGTCTGAAGTTCTTCCTCTGCGGTAAGTTGATTGAGTTTGGTGTAAAGGTTGAGTCTTTCGGTAATATTATTGACGTAATCATCTGGGAATAGTAGCTCAAAATCGGTGTCGATGGTTGTCTCTCGGACGAAATCCTTTTTCGGTCCTTCGGTTTCTTCGTAGAGGTCTTTGAATTCTTTTTCTTTAAGCTCATCGATAGCTTCCGCAAGAATTTTCTGATATGTTTCGAATCCAATTTCGTTGATAAACCCACTTTGTTCTCCTCCTAATAAATCACCTGCACCGCGGATTTCCAAGTCTTTCATAGCGATGTTGAACCCACTGCCCAACTCGGAGAATTGCTCTAATGCCGAAATTCGTTTTCGTGCTTCATCGGTCATCACCGTATAATCGGGGGTGATGAAATAACAGAAGGCTTTTTTATTGCTCCTTCCCACGCGCCCACGCAATTGGTGTAAGTCTGAAAGGCCGAAGTTATTGGCGTTGTTTATAAAAATGGTATTTGCGTTCGGCACGTCCAATCCACTTTCTACAATGGTAGTAGATACGAGCACATCAAATTCGCCGCTCATAAACCGCAGCATTAAATCTTCAAGTTTTTTCCCTTCTATTTGCCCGTGGCCTATTCCAATTTTTGCATCGGGGACCAAGCGTTGGATCATTCCAGCCACTTCGGTAATGTTTTCAATTCTGTTATGCACAAAAAACACTTGTCCGCCCCTCGAGATTTCATAGCTGATGGCATCGCGGATGGTTTCTTCATCAAATCGAATTACGTGAGTTTCTACAGGGTATCGATTGGCCGGAGGTGTTGTAATCACGGATAAGTCTCGAGCAGCCATTAGGCTAAACTGTAGCGTCCTGGGAATAGGGGTGGCGGTTAGGGTGAGCGTATCTACATTTTCTTTAATCGTTTTTAATTTGTCTTTAACAGCAACACCAAATTTTTGTTCTTCATCGATAACCAAAAGCCCCAAATCTTTAAAAACGACATTCTTATTGACCAATTGATGCGTTCCGATAACGATGTCTAATTTTCCAGATTTTAAATCTTCTAAAACAGTTCTTCGTTCTTTGGCAGTTCGAAATCTATTAAGGTAATCGACGGTTACGGGTAAATCTGATAAACGCTCGGAAAATGTTTTAAAATGCTGGAATGCCAGGATTGTTGTAGGAACCAAAACAGCTACTTGTTTGCCATTGTCCACAGCTTTAAAGGCGGCGCGGATGGCAACTTCAGTTTTTCCGAAACCGACATCGCCACAGACCAAACGGTCCATAGGTCGCTCACTTTCCATATCTTTTTTCACATCTATTGTTGCGCTACTTTGGTCGGGGGTGTCTTCGTAGATAAAAGACGACTCCAATTCGGCTTGTAGATAACTGTCAGGGTCGAATGCAAATCCTTTTAAGGTGCGGCGTTTTGCGTATAATTCAATGAGGTCGAACGCAATTTCTTTTACGCGTTTTTTAGTTTTTTGCTTGAGTTTTTTCCAAGCGTCGCTGCCCAGTTTATAGATCTTAGGTTCTTTTCCCTCTTTCCCGTTGTATTTTGATATTTTATGAAGCGAGTGGATGCTGACATATAAGATGTCGCGATCGCCATAGAACAGGCGAATGGCTTCCTGCATTTTTCCTTCTACGTCTATTTTCTGTAAACCGCCAAACTTCCCAATTCCGTGATCGATGTGGGTCACATAGTCGCCTACTTCTAAATTGTTAATTTCCTTGAGCGTAATGGCTTGTTTTTTCGCGTAGCCATTCTTAAGGCGGAATCGATGATAGCGTTCAAAAATCTGGTGATCGGTATAGCAAACTGTTTTTAAATCGTCATCGATAAATCCTTGGAATAAGGGAAAGACAACCGTTTCAAATTGATCGACGTGTTGTTCGGCATCTCTAAAAATATCGCGAAATCGTTTAGCTTGTTGCTCTGTGCTACAGAAGATGTAGTTTTTATATCCGTCGGCCGTATTTTGGTTTAGGTTTTCAATTAACAGGTTGAAGTGCTTGTTAAACGCCGGCTGAGGTTTGGTGTTGAAAGTAATGGGCGCTGCTCCGGCCGTGTCTTGAAAATGTACTTTCGAAAATCTTTTTAATTGTTCTCGAATCATTTCCGAAGTGCAAAACAATTCCGATGGTTTGGCGCGTTTAATAATGGGGTCTAAGGCCTCGAAAGCTTCTGTAGCTTTTGAGTAAGAACGGTCGATGGCACCGAAAAACAAGTCTTGGTTTTTTAGAAAAACAACCGTTTTTCCGGCGATGTATTTGAAAAAAGATTCGCGCTGTTCTCGAATCATTTTGTTTTCAATGTTCGGGATGACCGTAATTTTCTTGACTTGTTCTAACGACAATTGGGTTTCTACGTCGAACGTTCGGATGCTATCCACTTCATCGCCAAAAAACTCTATGCGAAAGGGTTCGTCGTGACTAAAACTAAAAACGTCTAAAATTCCACCACGAACAGAGAATTCTCCAGGTTCCGTAACAAAATCTGTGCGCTTAAAATGGTATTCGAAGAGCACTTCATTAACAAAATCGATAGAAAGATCGTCGTTTACTCCAATTTTTAACGTGTTGCGCTCCAATTCTTTCCGCGTGACAACTTTTTCGAAAAGCGCTTCGGGATACGTGACAATTAACGCAGGCTTTTTTCGCGAATTAATTCGGTTTAAAACCTCACTTCGCAATAAAATATTGGCATTGTCTGTTTCTTCAACTTGATAAGGTCGTCTGTAGCTTCCCGGATAAAACAGAACGTGGTCGTCGCCTAAGATGTTTTCCAAATCGTTTAAATGATAGGCGGCTTCTTCTTTGTCGTTCAGTATGAGTAGGAATGGCACTTTGGCTTCCTTAAAAGATTCGGCAACTACCATTGAGGTTGCTGAGCCAACGAGCCCTGAAACGTACGTATCCTCTTGAGATTGAGCAATAGCATCCTGCAGTTTCCTGACTTTGGGAGACTGAGAATAGAACGAATGGATGAACGTTTTTTGCATGCGTTCGCAAATTTAAACCAAAGTTATCACCTTGCAAAGTGCAGGTAGATTTTTAATCGCTAATTTGTCATCGAGTTAATACAGAAGCTAAAAAAATTCAGTATTTTTAGAGCTGTTAAATAAAGAGAGAAAAACAGTAGTTCACACTTTTTTGAATCAGAAAATTCAGAACGGGAATTATAAATTATTTTAAATATGTCAATTTCATTTTATAGTCGTGGAAAACATTCCAGAAACTTAGGTCATTTTGCTTCTATGGTAAATATGGCAACCCTAGATGGACAACTTTCTGCGGAAGAAGAAACGATGCTAAATCGCTTTGCTCAAAGACTGAATATAACTGAAACAGAGTATAAGGAAGTCCTGAAAAATCCGTCATCTTTTCCGTTAGATCCTCCGAATTCTGCAGAGAAACGATTGCAACGACTGCACGATTTGTTTCAGATTATTTATGCCGATCATATGATTGACGAGGATGAGCGGTTCTTAATTGAGAAGTATGCCATCGGATTAGGATATTCAGAAGCACAAGCTCAAAAACTGATTAAGCGTTCTATCGAGATTTATAGTAAAGGTTTTAGTTTTGAAGATTATCAGTATCTGATAAACAAAAAGGATTAAACGGATTCAGGTATTTAGAAAATCAATTTAAATTCCGCTTTTCAATAAAAAACTTTTTAATTAATACAGAAGCCTTATTTTCAAGGATACCACCTTCAACAACAGTTTTTGGGTGTAGCCTTGATTTTAGTTTTTGATAACCTTGTTGTTCATCGCTGGCTGCATAAACTATCCTTGAGATTTGACTCCAATACAATGCTCCAGCACACATTTGGCAAGGTTCCAAGGTGACGAATAACGTGCAGTCCTTAAGATATTTTCCACCCAAATAATTAGCTGCTGCTGTGATGGCTTGCATCTCAGCATGAGCAGTGACATCATTTAACGTCTCGGTTAAATTGTGGGCGCGCGCAATGATCTGATTGTTCGCTACAATAACAGCGCCGATGGGCACTTCGCCTTTATCGTATGCTTGTTCGGCTTCCTGAAGTGCGCGTTTCATAAAGTATTCGTCGGTAAATGGATTTAAAATGCTCAAGGTTTCTAAGTTTGATAGGATGTGATTTTCACTTCAAAAAGCGAGTAGCTCTTAGATGTCGAAAATACAAAAATACACATTGTGAATCCAACAAATTGATAAATGCTGAACAGACAATCTTCATTAAGCGTATCTTTGCAGCGTGCATACGAAACTATTAAATACAATTGCGAGTCCTGCTGATTTGCGTGCGATTTCCCAAGAAAAACTACCGCAATTAGCGGAGGAGTTGCGGCAATTCATCATCAATATTGTTGCGACTAAACAAGGTCATTTGGGAGCGAGCTTGGGCGTGGTGGAATTGACGATAGCGCTTCATTATGTATTCGATACACCAGAAGATTTGTTGGTTTGGGATGTAGGACACCAAGCCTATGGCCATAAAATATTGACAGGGAGAAAAGAGATTTTCGACACAAACAGACAGTTGGGAGGCATTAGTGGTTTTCCGAGCCGACAAGAAAGTGAATACGACACCTTTGGCGTTGGGCACAGCAGTACAGCGATCTCTGCAGCATTAGGGATGGCGGTTGCTTCTAAGTTGAAAAATGAAAGGCAAAGACAACATATTGCAGTTGTTGGCGACGCATCGATTTCGAGTGGAATGGCTTTCGAAGGACTCAATCACGCAGGCGATACCAACACCAATTTATTAGTGATTTTGAATGATAACTCCATAGGCATCGACCCTAGTGTGGGCGCCTTAAAAGATTATTTTACAAAGGTTAAAACCAACGGCCATATTCCAGAAGACAACTTTTTCGAAGCACTAAATTTTAAGTACTATGGCCCGATTGATGGACATAATTTAGATGAAGTGATTGCAGCGCTTAAACGCCTAAAAAATGTGGAGGGTCCAAAATTACTTCACGTAATTACTACAAAAGGAAAGGGGTTAAGACAAGCGGAGGAGAATCAGGTGGTCTATCATGCCCCCGGAAGATTCGATGCGTTGACAGGAGAATTGGAAGTCAAAGATGCATCTGAAAAACCACCAAAATTTCAAGATGTGTTTGGATTGAGTTTGGTAGCGTTAGCTTCCAAAAACGAAAAAATTGTTGGCATAACACCAGCGATGCCTACAGGGAGTTCGCTAAAATTTATGATGGATGCTTTTCCTGGAAGAGCTTTCGATGTGGGTATTGCCGAACAACATGCCGTAACGTTTAGTGCAGGATTGGCCACGCAAGGATTTGTAGTCTTTTGCAATATTTATTCAACATTTCTGCAGCGTGCCTACGATCAGGTGATACACGATGTTTGTTTGCAAAAATTGCCTGTTATCTTCTGCTTAGACCGCGCGGGATTAGTAGGCGAAGATGGTCCGACCCACCACGGTATTTTTGATTTGGCGTATTTAAACTGCATTCCGAATTTGATTATCGCCGCGCCGCGGAATGAAATAGAACTGCGCAATATCATGTACACGGCGCAACAGGGATTATCGCTTCCAATTTTTATTCGATATCCAAGAGGTCGCGGAAGATTGTTGGAGTGGGAAAAGCCTTTTGAACATATTGAAATAGGCAAGGCCGCCGTATTAAAAGAAGGAACCAACATTGTTTTGCTTTGTATGGGAACGACCTGTCAAAATGCAATGGACGCCATTGAAAAGCTTCCCGATGATTTACAAAATAAAGTAGGTTGTGTGGATATGCGGTTTTTAAAACCCTTGGATGAAGTCTTGCTTCATGGCATTTTTAATGCATACAATCGAATTATCACGATAGAGGATGGCACTGTTGTTGGCGGTTTGGGGTCTACAATTACTGATTTTGCAGCCAAGCATCGCTACAGCGCATCGATTGAAGTATTAGGTGTTCCAGATATCTTCCCGGAACACGGAAAAGTAGAAGCGTTGCAAGATTTGGTGGGCATTTCTGCCGAAAAAATTAAGGAGACTATCCTGGCATTATAAAAAAAGGAGGTCCATTCGAACCTCCTTCTTTTTACTCCTTTTATTTACTGAATTATTGAATAATCAGTTTCGAAGTTTGAGCGTATCCACCACCTTCAATTTTAATCATATAGATTCCAGGTGTTAAGTTGCTCGCATCGATAGAACCTGTGTTTTGCATTTCGATTTCTCGGTCCATTACTTTTCTACCGTTCATATCATAGATAGCAACCTTTGCTTCGTTAACGTCAAATCGCGATTGGATGTTGATGTTGCCATAAGAAGGGTTCGGATAGATGGTAAATTTGTTTTGAATTCCGTGATTGTTACCAACGCCAAGAACACATTCTTGAGGAACGTCGAACGCTTCCGTACCATCACTTCTATTGCGCGAACTTCCTTGATCGGCACTTAAGCCTAATCCTCTGCTTGCAAACGCATTCCAAATTAAACATTTGTTGTCGCCGTTGTTTGCGAGTTCGTCCGCTTGAAGAATAGCATCACGTCCGTCTACAAATCCTGGGCTACAAGTTTGTAGTTTTAAACCATCGACCACAAGTTGAATGGCCATGTTGTTCCCTCCTGTTCCTTCATAAACATCTGGGTCAAAACCATATTCATCTATAAATGCCCAAGTCATATCCCACAACATGGTGGCCCATACAGAGCCAACGCCATGCGGTACAGATTGGGTTTTAATGCTGTTATAAGTAAATGGGTTTAATTCAGTGTCGGTGCTATATGGATATGATCTAATTCCAACACCAGCTTTTCCTTGACCCACTGCATAGGTTCCGACGCCTCTGGAGTCTGTCCCTTGGTCGCCTGGCTTCATCGTTAATGCAATGCCGAAATAATCACTCCATCCTTCACCCATTTGCTCTTCGTTCCACAAACATCCTACATTGTGTCGACCACCGGTAAGGCGAATTGAAATACCGTGACCGTATTCGTGAGCGACAATCAGGTTGTCTAAGTCTCCATCTCTTCTAAACATGTCTACGCCAGAACCGTCGTCTTGGATTGTTGCATTGATTGTGTCTCCGTTTAAAAGTGCCGAGATAATTTCTTCACCATCAGATTTGTAAATCATAAGGGCAGGAATAACGATGTTGGGGTTACTTCCCCCCATTCTAATAGGATCTCCAGCAACATTATTTACAACAATCACTGCTATGGCTCCTGCGTCTTGGGCTTTTTCTACTTTCGAAACAAAATCACAAGCACCCCTTCTAAGAACAGCAATTTTGCCGTTAAGAGCTGAGGCGTTGGTTATCTCGCCACACGCATCGTGTGGGTCTTCAGAGGTTCCGCTGTTGTCATTGACCACAAGCACTAAGTCTTCTGTAAGCGGTGTTGTTGGAAGATCAGGTCCAAACTGCGATCCAAAAGAATAATACTGTCCTTGTAGCGGACCGTCGTTAACCGTAAAGAAGGTTCCTAAAACAAAGCCGGGTGCAGACCATAAATACATTTGCATTCTTGGTCTTTGTCCGTCTGGTGGTGTAGCAAAATTTGCATTGTTCATGCCGCCCCCATCTTGAGCATCGGCAATAACATAGTCATTTTCACTACCGCCGCGACCGTAGTTGTTGGCTTGGAAGTTTCCGCTTTCCTCGTCAAAACCATAACGGTAAAATACATCGTGCATAATGTTGTTCATGTAGAACAGGTTAGTGATGGAGGCATCGGTATGATCGAGAGGGTCTTGCGGAAGGGCAAACTCGAAATCAAATAACATGTCTGTTCCTCCGTCTGCCTGGGCTCCAGGGACGTTGTTTCCGGCGTGATCTTCTTGAGCCAACACGTTGTTTCCTTGTGTCGTGGTGTATTCATGACCAACCACGCCATCTGTATCGTGCCAGCCATAGGGTGAGGCTATTGGATCGGCAGGATCGGTAACCAACTCGTCCGGGCCTTCGTTAGGAGCACCTAATGGAAGTGGGAAAACACGATATTTAGGTGTGTTGGTGTTCAGTGGCATATAAGTAGTCTCGCTTCTATTTGTAGCAAGGATACTTTCTGTTGGTAAATGAGAATGTGGCTGATCTCCAAAGTTACAGCTTAACACCCAATCTTGAACATCTAAAACCTGACCATTCATAGCGTCTACTCGAACGCTGTAATAATGACTGGCATCTAACAAGTAAATGCTTAAGTCCCACGCCAATCTAAGTGCGCTTCCTTCATTAACAGGCTGGAATACTAATGCTACAGGAATGTTTTCCAACGAAATATTCCCCGTGTTAAAGAGGTAGGAATGATTACTTTTAGTTTCGAGCAATTGCAAGCCACTTGGCGCAGGAATGCCGAGGTGCGATACGGCCTTCGTTATGGCTGAGGTTGCATTAATAGCTGGTGTTGTGCTGTTTGCCTTGCTCGAAATGTTTTTGTGAAAAGACAGCTTTGCACTGCGTACTTCACCGTTGACAATTACAAAAGGAGATACAGAGTTTAATACTTTGATTCCTTGAAAATTTTGATCAACATATACGTTGTGGGCATTTAAGCTTTTCGAAAAACTTTCCGAAGAAATAGCAACGTCGGCTATATCGGAGGGTTCAAATTCTTGATCCGCTTGATGGTGCCTCAAGTAGTTTTTTATTAATCCATCAAAATCTTGAGCAAACGTAAAGTTTGCCGCGAGAAAGATGAAAATTAATAGCGTAATAGGTTTTCTCATGGTTGAAATTTAATTTATTTAAAGGCCATTTTAGCCTCTTTATTTAGATGTTTTAGGTGAAATTAGCGCTAAAACTATCTAAAATGTATCATAAGGATATGCCAAAACAAAACTTTAACACTTATTGACCAGTTAAGTTTCCCTTGATTTTCTGGAAAATTTGAACAGCGTTTCCATCAGTCAAGCGCGAAATAAAACTGCACCCTTGCATTAAATAGTCATAAGTGGAATTGCATTTTTCGAATCGGAAATTCATCGTTCTTAAGAGGAGTTTGTCATATTCTCTAGCTGTATCGGAATGGTAGTTCTCTAAGGCAGTTGTAAACGCATGGAGTAAAGTGTTTAGAATCGAATAGCCTGCAATTTCTTTTTCTCGAACTTCTTCGCTCCTATAAATCTTATCGACACTTATTCCTATGATGTCTTTGATTTGGGCTTTATAAGAACTCATATCTAATAAGGGGGAAGCGAATTCGCCTTTAAGAATAGATTCTTCATATTTAATAAAGTTGGAAGTTGCCTCTATAATTAAAGTGTTGATCGCCAAAGACCGAAGATAGGCTAGTCGAGCCTGGGGTGTTTCTAATTTTGAATAAACTTCGGTGCGCAGATTTTCACGAACGAGATTGATTAAGTATTCGAGAGCCATTTCTTCCTCGATTAGCCCAAGGTTGATTCCGTCCTCGAAATCGATAATCGTATAACAGATATCGTCGGCAGCTTCAACTAAGAAAGATATGGGATGTCTTGTGAATCCGCCTTCGTAATCTCGTTTTAGCAACCCCAATTCGGAGGCAACATCATTAAAGAATGTTATGTCGGTCTGAAAAACACCAAATTTTTTATCCGATACGTGCGAAGTAGGTTTTTTAGGAAGCGACTGCTTCGGGTATTTCATAAAGGCACCTAATGTAGCATAGGTCAATCGCAACCCGCCGACTACACCGTCTTTTGATTCGGAAAGGATTTTAAACCCATTGGCATTCCCTTCAAACTCAATTAGATCTTGATATTCTTTAGCTGTTAACTGTGCCTTGAAGCGTTGGCCGGGACCATTCAGAAAATAATCGCCTATGGCTTTCTCGCCACTATGACCAAAAGGTGGATTGCCGATATCATGGGCTAAGGCAGCTGCAGCGGCGATGGCACCAAAATCGTTTGGTTTATATTTATGGAAAGTTTCGAGCTCAGGATATTTTTGAAGAATGGATTGCCCAGCAGTTCTTCCCAGAGATCGAGCAACCACCGAAACCTCAAGACTGTGCGTGAGTCGGGTATGGGCAAAAGATGTTTTGGACAGAGGAATAACTTGCGTTTTATCCTGTAAACTTCGGAATGCCGAAGAGAAAATTACACGGTCGTAATCTACATCGAAGCCTAAGCGGGCCTCATTTTCTTCGCTTCGCAACCTCTTTTTTTCGTCGCCGTGCCTCTTTAAAGAGAGGAGTCTTTCCCATTGCATCATAACTGAATTTATTTTGGTCAGCAAGATACTGTTTTAGCGATTAACCAGAAAAAATAATCAACCAGGTATGACCAGCGTTTAGATTTTAAAAGTAATGATAGGGATGTTGGCGTGGTTTACCATATCTTCACTAATACTACCGTTTAGAAAGTGCGAAATTCCTTTCCTCCCGTGGGTGGCCATTCCGATGAGTTGCGCATCGATAGATTTGGTGAAATTCAGAATTCCTTTCTCAACAGAGACGTCGTTGTAGACGTTGAGCGTATAGTTGGCCAAATCCATTTCTTTGACAAAATTTTCCATCATGCGCTCCGATTCTTTCGATGTTTTGAAGTCGGCCGGGGTGTTTACAAATAAGAGGTGCATCTTCGCACCTAGAATGTTGGCAACTTCTTTCGCTTGAGCGAACGCGTTTCTAATCTTGTCGGAAAAATCTGTTGCAAAAACAAAATCCTTGATATCGAAGTTCGGATACTTGTCTTTTATTACTAAAACAGGTGTGCTTGAGGTTCTGACAACCTTTTCTGTATTGCTGCCAACAAACATTTCTTTAAAGCCGCTAGCTCCTGTGGATCCCATTATGACAAGGTCGATGTTGTGATTTTCGCAAGCCTCTTCAATCTCTTCGTAAATTTCGTTATGCCCAAGTAAATCGTGCACTAGTACATCTTTTATAAACGGCTTTTCTCTAAATTCCTGAAACTGTTTTTTGGCTAGTTTCATGTAAAAAAGCGGTTCTGGGATGCCGCTATTTTCCCTAGCGTTTGCATATTGTACAGGGAGCTCAATAGAGTGGAGTAGAAAAATCTCACTGTCGCGTTTTTTTGAGATTTGAACAGCTACTTTTAATGCGTTCTCAGCTTGTTCCGAGAAATCAGTGGGGACTAATAGTTTTTTCATAAAGAGGTTAGTTTTAGGTTGTTTGCATCATTGGGTTCTTAAATATACATGAAAACGCTTTCAAATTGTGCTTTGTAGTCTTTAATTTTTTTGTATATTTGCATTGAATTTGATAAAAATAACTATCTGAGGGGACTAAATGGTCCCCTCTTTTTGTCGATAAACACAATGCGAGATAAAGTTGAAAAATTGCTAGATGCCGCGTTAGAGAAGGATTCGAGTCTGTTCTTGATTGATTTAAACATCAGTGCAGACAATCAAATTCGAGTAATTATTGATGGCGATAATGGAGTGAGTGTTGAAGATTGCATGGCGGTGAGTCGTGAAATTGAACACAATTTAGATCGAGAAGCGCATGATTTTTCACTGACGGTGATGTCTGCGGGTCTAACGGAACCATTAATGTTCCCGCGTCAATTCAAAAAAAGTATTGGAAGAAAACTTAAAATAAAAACAACAGATGGCGAACGACTCAAAGGAAAATTGTTGCAAGCCACTGACGATGATTGTACCATAACATGGTCGGTACGCGAACGCAAGCCGGTTGGTAAAGGAAAAATTACCGTGCAAAAAGAGGCCGTAGTGGCTTACGAAAATATTAAAGAAGCAAAAGTGATGATAACATTTTAATCGGATTGATATGGAAAACCTAGCGCTAATCGATTCTTTTTCAGAATTTAAAGATGACAAGTTAATTGATCGTGTAACCTTAATGGCTATTCTGGAAGAGGTGTTTCGTAACGCACTGAAGCGGAAATTTGGTAGCGATGACAACTTCGATATAATTATTAACCCAGACAAGGGTGACCTTGAAATATGGCGCAACCGTATTGTAGTTGCCGATGATGAGGTTGAAGATACCAACGAACAAATTTCACTGAGTGAAGCACGAAAAATTGAATCTGACTTTGAGATTGGGGAGGATGTTTCGGAAGAAGTGAAGCTAGCAAGCTTAGGAAGACGAGCTGTTTTAGCCTTGCGTCAGAACCTTATCGCAAAAATTCACGAACACGACAACACCAACCTATACAAACATTTTAAAGAACTTGAAGGCGAAATTTACAGTGCAGAAGTACATCACGTGCGCCACCGTGCTGTTATCCTTTTAGACGATGAGGGAAATGAGTTAATCTTGCCTAAAGACAGGCAAATTCCTTCGGACTTCTTCCGAAAAGGAGACAATGTTCGCGGAATTATTGAAAGTGTGGAGCTAAAAGGCAATAAGCCTACGATAATCATGTCAAGAGCCAATCCGATATTTCTAGAAAAACTTTTTGAACAAGAGATTCCAGAGGTATTCGACGGGTTGATTACGGTGAAGAAAGTGGTGCGAATTCCTGGAGAAAAAGCTAAGGTTGCTGTAGATTCTTACGATGATAGAATCGATCCGGTAGGAGCTTGTGTGGGAATGAAAGGATCTAGAATTCACGGAATTGTTAGAGAGTTGGGCAACGAAAATATTGATGTCATTAACTATACGACCAACACGAACTTGTTTATTACCCGAGCGTTGAGTCCGGCAAAAGTGATTTCTGTTAAGTTGAACGAAGAAACCAAACACGCCGAAGTAGTGTTGCATCCAGATGAAGTGAGCAAAGCTATTGGTCGAGGAGGACACAACATTCGTTTGGCGGGACAATTAACCGGATACGAAATCGATGTACTTCGTGAGGGCGCAGAAGAAGATGTAGAGCTTAAAGAGTTCTCTGATGAAATTGAAGGGTGGATTATCGAAGAGTTCCACAAGATAGGTCTCGATACTGCAAAAAGCGTATTGGGTTATGACGTGGCAGATTTAGTTAATAGAACAGATTTAGAAGAAGAGACCATTTTAGAGGTCGTTAATATATTAAAAGAAGAATTTGAAGAGTAGTTAAAAGTTTGATTACTTTTATAAAAATTTTCAAGAGACAAAACAGGAGATAGCATTTATGGCTGAAGTAAAGAGAAAAAGACTTAGTCGGGTATTACGCGAATTTAACATCTCGTTAGATCGTGCTGTGGAATTTTTAGATTCCAAAGGATTTGATGTGGCGGGTGTAAATCCGAATACGAAAATATCTGGCGAGGAATACGAAGCCCTTTTTGAGGAGTTTGAGACTGATAAAAGTAAGCGTCTTGAATCTAAAGAAGTTGGAGAAGAGAAGCGCAAGGAGAAAGAAGAGCTTAGACTCAAACTCGAGCGAGAACAGGAAGAGAAAAGGAAAAGAGAAGAAAGTACTCGCGTGGTTAAAGCCGAGGCTAAACTTGGAGGACTTAAGACTGTTGGTAAGATAGATCTTGACAAGCCTAAGACTGTGGAGAGTAAACCAGAGGAGCCTAAAGAGCCAACGCCAAAGCCAGATCCTGTTAAGGAAGAACAAAAAAAAGCTGAAGAGCCCGTCGCGGCGAAAGACGAGCCGAAGGTAGAAAAACCTAAAGCTGAAAAGCCTAAAAAGGAAACTCCCGTCAAAACCGAAGACAAAAAACAGCCAAAGGAAGAAACTAAGGAAGAGCCTAAAGCTAAGAAACCTCAGAAAAAAGAAACGCCCAAAGCTGAGAAGAAAACAGAAGAAAAAGAATCAGAAAAAGCACCTGAAGCAGAAGGGTCTAAAACAGTTGAGACGAAATATCAAAAACTAGAAGGACCGAGCTTTACAGGGCAAACTATAGATTTGTCTCAGTTTAAGAAGCCGGAAAAGAAAAAGGCGGAGAAGAAGACAGATAATAAAAAGGGAAGAAGGCGTCGTATTACAAAAGATGCGCCTAAAACCGGAGGAAGAGCTAGAGCACAACGTCAAAGAGGGCGCGGAAGACCAAGCCAAGCACCAAGAGAGGAGCCGAGCGAAGAAGAAGTGCAAAGGCAAGTGCGTGAGACACTCGAAAAACTTCAAGGAAGAACAACAAGAGGTCGAGGTCGAGCTGCGCGATATAGAAGAGAAAAAAGAGAAACACACAGACAAAAAACGGAGGACGAACAAGCGCTACAAGAAGCAGAAAGCAAATCTCTGAAAGTAACAGAGTTTGTAACTGTGAATGAAATGGCTACGATGATGGATGTGCCGACAACCGAGGTGATTTCAACCTGTATGTCATTAGGGGTAATGGTGACGATGAACCAACGTCTCGATGCCGAAACCTTGACAATCGTTGCTGATGAGTTCGGTTACGAAGTTGAATTTGTTACTGCAGACATCGAAGAATCCTTAGAGCAAGAGGTTGACAGACCTGAAGACTTAGAGCCACGCGCACCTATTGTTACAGTAATGGGGCACGTAGATCACGGAAAAACATCCTTGTTGGACTACATCCGAAAAGAAAATGTTATTGCCGGAGAGTCTGGAGGTATCACGCAACATATCGGAGCCTATGGTGTAACCTTAGATTCGGGTCAGAAAATCGCTTTTTTAGATACACCAGGTCACGAGGCGTTTACCGCGATGCGTGCACGTGGAGCTCAAGTAACCGACCTTGTAATTATTGTTATTGCAGCAGACGACGATATTATGCCGCAAACAAAAGAAGCTATCAGCCACGCACAAGCAGCTGGTGTTCCGATTGTTTTTGCAATTAATAAAATCGATAAGCCTACGGCAAATCCTGACAAAATAAAAGAAGGATTGGCGAATATGAATTTGCTAATCGAAGAGTGGGGCGGAAAAATTCAGTCTCAAGATATCTCTGCCAAACAAGGAACTGGCGTCAAGGAACTTCTTGAAAAAGTACTGCTCGAAGCAGAAATGCTCGAGTTGAAGGCGAATCCGAATAAACTGGCAAACGGAACTGTTGTTGAAGCTTTCCTAGACAAGGGAAGAGGATATGTATCTACAGTATTAGTTCAAGGTGGAACATTGAAAGTGGGCGACTATCTTTTAGCTGGTCAGAACAGTGGTAAGATCCGAGCGATGCAAGATGAGCGCGGAAATAATGTGAAAGAGGCTGGTCCTTCGCGTCCTGTTTCAATTCTCGGGTTGGATGGTGCTCCGCAGGCGGGCGATAAGTTCAGCGTGTTTGAAGACGAACGTGAAGCAAAAGCAATTGCAGTAAAACGAACGCAGCTACAAAGAGAGCAAACAGTTAGAACCCAAAGACACATTACGCTAGACGAGATAGGAAGACGAATAGCTTTAGGAGATTTCCAAGAATTGAATATCATACTTAAAGGTGACGTTGATGGATCGGTTGAAGCGTTGACAGATTCTTTCTTAGACTTATCTACAGAGGAAATTCAAGTGAATATCATCCATAAAGCCGTTGGTGCTATTACGGAAAACGACGTATTGCTTGCCTCGGCATCCGATGCGGTCATTATCGGGTTTAATGTACGACCAATGGGTAACGCACGCCAATTAGCCGATAAGGAAGAGATTGATATCCGAACGTATTCTATCATATACGACGCAATCAACGACCTCAAAGATGCTATGGAAGGTATGTTGTCGCCAGAAGTTAAAGAAGAAATCACAGGAACTGCTGAAGTTCGTGAGCTCTTTAAGATTTCTAAAGTTGGAACAATTGCCGGATGTATGGTTACAGATGGAAAAATCTACAGAAATGCAGGTATCCGTCTAATCCGTGAGGGCGTTGTGATTTATACAGGCGAGTTGGCTTCTCTAAAACGATTCAAAGACGACGTAAGAGAAGTGTCTAAAGGATATGATTGTGGGATTCAAATTAAGAATTACAACGACCTGAAAGAAGGCGACATTATAGAAGCTTTCCGTGAAGTTGAAGTGAAGAAAAAGTTGAAATAGTAAACCCACAAAATAATAAATAAAAAATGACCTGAGGATTTCGATCTCCAGGTCGTTTTTGTTTTTGGAGTTATGGCTTTATCTGTTGCCGAAAAAATATGGAAATACTCGAAAACCCTAAATTTACGTTTCAAAAAACCGGACCTATACTTCAACGGATAGAATAGAAGTTTCCTAAACTTTAGATCCAAGATCGATTCTTAGTGGGGCTACAAGGCAGTTAGTAGTTGGTGGTTTATAGCCGATAGTGGGTTTTAGCATTCATTTTAGAGCTTAGTTCGAGAAATGAAATACTCTGATTTATATAAATACAATTCAGCTCAGCAGCTAAGATTATTTCGTTTTCGATTTTGATTTCGTAGTAGTTGATAGTTCAGGTTGAAACAAAATACTCCTATATTATCAAAAGGAACTTGCTCATCACCTCAAGACCAAAAAAATAGCCGTCACAAAATTTTGCTTCTGACGCGGTCATTTTTATTAGGAATGTCTTGTATGTATTATCTAAGGTCTTTTTTTACCAGCAGATAGAAGTCGTTGTCTAGTTCTAAATACCCTTGATCGTAGAGATAATAGTAAGTTGCGCCAGCCTTTGTTGTATAGGTGCTTGTAAAGTAGTCGAAACTAAAACCTTCCTGAAGCAAACGGTTTTTCGTTGTTTTTGTCTTTTCATCCGTATTGATACTTTGTAGAATACGATAGTTCTTCCGAAGCATATTATTGATGTTTCGGATGAGGTTGTTGTCGGTTTGCTTTAGGGCATTATTATAGGTATTCCGACAGTGATCGTTACAGAATTTCTTGTCGGAGCGCCCTATTAATCGACTATCGCATACAAGGCATTTTCGTTCCATAGTCTAAATATAGAAATTATTAATTGAAAATGCTCATTAAGTGGTCATTGCACAAAAAAACCGCCTCTCTGAACTAGAAAAGCGGTTTTTCTGATTTTTTATAGGTGATGGTTAGTCTTTATAAAAACCATCGACTCCTTCTCGTAACCACGCGTAATACTGATCGATGTTGGGCGTATACCCGATAGGTTGGATGATGTTCTCTTCGTCGTGGTCCATCATTACGTAGAACGGTTGTGCGTTGGCTTCGTAACGAAGAATCTGGAATTCACTCCAACGCTGGCCAACGTAACGCAATTCTTTTCCTGAGATCTCAGAAATCATTGTTTCTCCTTCAGGAAGTGGGCGCTTGTCGTCTACATACAACGAAATGAGCACAACTTCTTCTTGCAGAAGTTTAAGGATGTGCGGTTCGCTCCAAATGCGCTCCTCCATCTTTCTACAGTTCACACAGGCGAACCCAGTGAAATCCAATAAGATGGGCTTATTGACCTTTTTAGCGTATGCCAATCCGGTTTCGTAATCTTTGAACGCCATAATATCATGTGGCCCTAAATGAGCGCCAATTGGGAATTCCTCGTTCGCTGACGCCGAAGCTGTACCTGAGCCCAACTTTGTATATCCCACACCATAAGGCGATTCGCTATACTGCATGGGTGGAGGGAAACCGCTGATGATCTTTAGTGGCGCACCCCAAAGTCCTGGGATTAAATAAATCGTGAAGGTCAGAACAATAAGTCCAACGCTCAATCGACCCACAGAAATGTGTGTTACGGGCGAATCGTTTGGCAATCGGATCTTTCCGAAAAGATAGAGTGCCAAAGTACCAAACACAGCAATCCAGATTGCGAGGAATACTTCTCTCTCTAACCAATGTAGTTGAAGGACTAAATCTGCATTCGATAAAAACTTAAAGGCAAATGCCAATTCAAGGAATCCTAAGAATACTTTTACGGTGTTGAGCCATCCGCCCGATTTTGGCAGGGAGTTCATCCAGCCTGGGAAAGCTGCAAATAAACCGAAGGGCAATGCCAAGGCTAACGAGAAGCCAAACATCCCTACAAACGGCGCAATTCCTCCACGAGAGGCTGCCTCAACTAATAAGGTTCCAATAATCGGTCCAGTACAAGAGAAAGAAACGATGGCAAGCGCAAGGGCCATAAAGAAGATGCCGATGACGCCGCCTCGATCTGCTTGTTTGTCGACCTTATTTGCCCAAGAGTTTGGAAGCATGATTTCGAAAGCTCCTAAAAATGAGAGACCAAAGATCAACAGCATTAAAAAGAATATCACGTTGAACCAGACGTTCGTAGAAAGTGCGTTTAACGAATCGGCTCCAAAAATGGTAGTCACAATTGCGCCTAAAAACACATAAATCACAATAATAGCAATTCCGTATATTATCGCATTTCTAACACCAATAGCTTTGGTTTTACTTTGTTTGGTAAAGAAACTCACCGTCATCGGAATCATCGGGAAGATACATGGCGTTAATAACGCCGTAAATCCGAAGAGGAAAGCGACAATAAAAATTGTCCAAAGTCCTCGTTGTTCTTCCTTTTCATTCTGTTCAAGCGCTTTGTCGGGTGATGCTACATCATCTTTTGAGGCAATAGCTGCTGCATCATCCGTTTTTTTGTCGTTCTCTACAGTTGTCTCATCAGACGCTGCATCGTCCGTATCGGTGGTTGCTGCCACCTCATCGCTTTCTTCTGTGTCGGTTGCGTCTTCAGTAGTTTCTTTCGGCGTGCTTCCTTTAGCGGGTGCTGGGATTTCGAAAACCAGATCGACATAGGTGGGAGGAAGGCAATTCGTATCGTCACAAACCATAAATTCTACTTCCCCTGTAATGGTTGTGCCTTGATCGCCAGTTAATTCAATTCTTTGGGTAAAATTTGCTTTGTTATCAAAATACTTGATAATCATTTCGAAAACAGGATCCATTTCCGTAATCCCTTCGTCTTCTTTTACTTCTCCAATAGTTCTATAATGGGGGCTTTCCGGAAAGTCGAAATAGGTAGGAATCGGACCGTCTTCTGGAACATCTTGCGAATATAAGTGCCATCCAGGATCAATTGTGGCAGTCGAGATGAGGTCGTATTCCGTTTCTGATATTTTTTTGACTTCTGTCGTCCATTTTACAGGATCGTGTATTTGAGAAAAAACGGACGACAAGGAAACGACGGCCAGTAAAAGGAACATGTAAAATTTTTTCATTGGGGGAATAGTTTCAAAATTGTGATAACGCTTAGAACACATTTATATTTTAAAGGTAGTATGATATTAAAAACAAATGGTTCAATGTGAAAAATTTTCAGATGAAAGGAGCAAATATAAGGATAGTATCTGACTTCCGCATCTTAAAAATATGATAACATACGAGTTAGAAACCTGATAAAGAATGGCTTTGTTGTTAATCAAAATATAAAAATGTAAAAGAATTATTGCCAGATATCTAATAGGTCTTATCTTCGCACTAAAATATAATAATAGATTATGAAAGTATTTAAATCAATTTTTGTGTTAATGTTAGCTATGGCAACAGTAAGTTGCAGTAGTGACGATGATGGCGGTTATCCGTATACAAAAAACAATCTAACAGGAACTTACTCTTTAGTATACCTACAGAGCACACAAGTGAAAACAGTAATTGTTGAAGGTTTTGAGGTGGTTACAACTACAGAGATTACCGGCGACACATTTGATGCAACCTACGCTTTTTCGCCAGACAACACCGTAGTGAAAGATGGAACGTATCGTATTGTTGAAAAAATCACACAAAACAATCAGAGTCAAGAAAGCTCTCGCATCATCGTGATGAATGATGAAAGAGTGAGTTTTTCAGTGCAAGAAAGCGCCAAAAAACTAACGATCGATGGAAAGACTTATGATGTAAGTCAATTTGGAACTACAGGATTTAGACTAAAACATACGGACTCGTCGGAAGAGCCGAATGGAGGTTCGATTGAATATACAGAAGAACTGCGCTTTACGAAATAAAGAAAGACAGCCTTTAAGCTATAAGTTAAGCCTCCTTCTATTAGGGGGCTTTTTTCGTATATCCCAAAACTAAAAGGTTGTCAATTGTAAGTTTGGCAACGAAATAATCTGTCCGGCTTGCCGTTGAATTTGGACAGATTACCAGAGCAATTCGCGTTCTGAAATGATAAATTGCCTTTTTCTTTTCAACGATAATATTTTTATTCATTTTATAAACTGTTGAAACCTTGTAATCTCAACACTTGGTTTCTACTAAATTGCTTATTTTTGCAAACTTTATCACATCAATTATATTATGGCTGAAAAATTTAGAGAATACAAGGGATTGAACCTCCCTAAGGTTGCGGAAGAAATACTTGAGTTTTGGAAAGAGGAAAATATTTTTGAGAAGAGTATTTCGATTCGTGAAGAGTCGCAACCCTATATATTTTTCGAAGGTCCACCGTCTGCAAACGGTTTGCCTGGTATTCACCACGTGATGGCTCGAACAATAAAAGATATTTTTTGTCGCTATAAGACACAAAAAGATCATAAAGTAGAACGAAAAGCAGGATGGGATACCCATGGATTGCCGATAGAATTGGGTGTCGAGAAAGAATTGGGAATTACAAAGGAAGATATTGGCACCAAAATTTCTGTTGAAGACTACAACAAAGCATGTCGGGAAGCGGTGATGCGTTATACCGATGTGTGGAATGACCTAACCGAAAAGATTGGTTACTGGGTAGATATGGAGGATCCTTATGTTACCTACGAACCAAAATATATGGAAACCGTATGGTGGTTGCTCAAGGAAATTTACAACAAAGATTTGTTGTATAAAGGATATACCATTCAACCTTATTCGCCAAAAGCGGGAACCGGATTGAGTTCGCACGAGCTAAATCAGCCAGGAACGTATCAGGACGTTACCGACACAACGGTGGTTGCTCAGTTTAAAGCCGTAAAAGAAACGCTGCCAAAGATGCTTTCTGAGATTTCAGAAGATATTTCGTTCCTCGCTTGGACGACGACGCCATGGACTTTGCCGAGCAATACGGCGCTAACGGTTGGACCAAAGATTGACTATGTCCTTGTTCAATCGTTTAACCAATATACTTTCGAGCCCATACACGTTGTCGTGGCAAAAGCGTTGGTTTCAAATCAGTTCAATAATAAATATGAAGAGGTAACCGATAGCGAAGCGCTTAAGACATTTAAAGAAGGCAACTCTAAAATTCCATATTTAATCGTCAAGGAATTTAAAGGTGCTGATTTGGTGGGAATATACTACGAGCAGCTGATGGATTATGTCTTGCCGTATGAAACTCCAGAACACGCTTTTAGAGTTATTTCGGGAGATTTTGTTACGACCGAAGATGGAACAGGAATTGTGCATACGGCGCCTACTTTTGGTGCGGATGATGCCTTGGTTGCTAAAGACGCTGTGCCTCCTGTGCCACCCATGCTGGTCAAAGATGAAGAATCCGGACAATTGGTTCCGCTTGTCGATCTACAAGGTAGGTTCCGCCCAGAAATGAAAGAGCTCGCAGGAAAGTATGTGAAAAATGAATATTACGATGAAGGCGAAGCTCCTGAAAGATCGGTAGATGTTGAAATTGCCATTAAACTTAAAATAGAGAACAAAGCTTTTAAAGTTGAAAGATATTTGCACAGTTATCCAAACTGTTGGCGTACGGATAAGCCTATTTTATACTATCCATTAGACTCTTGGTTCATCCGCGTTACCGAATTTAAGGAGCGCATGCACGAACTCAACAAAAGTATCAACTGGAAACCCAAATCTACCGGTGAGAGACGCTTCGGAAACTGGCTTGCCAATGCAAATGATTGGAACCTGTCGCGCTCGCGTTATTGGGGCGTGCCATTGCCAATTTGGCGAACCGAGAATGGAAAAGAAGAAATCATTATCGGGTCTGTGGAAGAGTTGATTGCCGAAATGGAAAAATCGGTGGAGGCTGGTTTTATGGCTGAAAATATCTTTAAAGACTTTAAAGTCGGCGACTTATCTGAAGAGAATTACGCTAAGATCGATCTTCATAAAAACATTGTGGATGAAATAATTCTTGTATCCCCAAGCGGTGAGCCGATGAAGCGCGAAGCCGATTTAATAGACGTTTGGTTCGACAGTGGGAGTATGCCATACGCACAATGGCACTATCCGTTCGAGAATAAAGAGAAAGTTGAGAATAATTGGAGAAAAGCCGATTTCATTGCCGAAGGAGTAGATCAAACCCGTGGGTGGTTTTATACGCTACACGCCATAGCTACGATGATTTTTGATGACGTAGCTTATAAAAATGTAGTTTCCAATGGCTTGGTCTTGGATAAGAACGGCCAGAAAATGAGTAAGCGACTCGGAAATGCCGTAGATCCTTTTGAAACCATTGCTACGTATGGCCCAGATGCCACAAGATGGTATATGATTAGCAACGCAAATCCGTGGGACAACCTCAAGTTCGACATCGAAGGGATTGCCGAAGTAAGGAATAAATTCTTTGGCACGCTATACAATACCTACAGTTTTTTTAGCCTCTATGCTAATTTGGATAATTTTAAGTATATTGAAGACGATATTGCTTTAGAAGATCGTTCTGAACTCGACCGATGGATACTATCTGAACTAAACACATTAATTCAAAAAGTTGATGGATACTATTCAGATTACGAGCCCACAAAAGCAACAAGAGCGATTGTTGATTTTGTTCTGGAGAACCTGAGCAACTGGTATGTGCGACTAGGAAGACGTAGATACTGGAGAGGTAGCTATAACACCGATAAAATATCGGCATATCAAACCTTGTACACGTGCTTAGAGATCATTACAAAATTGAGTGCACCAGTTGCGCCGTTTTATATGGATAGGTTGTACAAAGATCTGACAACTGGTATTGCAGATGAGAGAAAGCGAGTGACTGGCGTACAAGCTTCAGTTCACCTAACCGATTTTCCAAAAGCAAATACAGCGTTCATTGACGAGGAATTAGAGCAAAAGATGCGAAAGGCGCAAACCATTGCGTCCTTAGTGCTTTCGTTACGCCAAAAAGAGAAAGTGAAAGTACGCCAACCGCTTCAAAAAGTGATGATACCTGTGTTGGATGCAGCTGAAAGAGAAGAAATCTTAGCAGTTTCCGACTTGATTAAAAGCGAGGTAAACGTAAAGGAAGTTGAGCTGATCGACGAAGGTAGCGGAGTTTTGGTGAAACAGATAAAACCTGATTTCAAAGTGCTTGGCCCACGTTTTGGTAAGGATATGAGGCAAGTTGCAGCAGCAATTTCAGAATTTGGTCAGAAAGAAATTGCCGCAATTGAGAAAGATGGTGAAATAACATTATCTATTAACGAAAAAAACGTTATTTTGGCATTGAGTGAAGTAATCATTACTTCTCAAGATATTGAGGGGTGGTTAGTGGCCAATGCAAATGGAGTGACAGTAGCTTTAGATGTTACCATTACACCCGAATTACGAAATGAAGGAATCGCTCGAGAATTAGTAAACCGAATCCAAAACTTGAGAAGAGATAGTGGATTTGAAGTGACCGACAGAGTTGACATCGACTTGCAAGAAGATGAAAAACTAATGACGGCGGTGACACAAAATTTAAAATATATCAAAGAAGAAACTTTGACTGAGATGTTGCAATTTCATCCGAAACTCGAAGAAGGAATTGAGATTGAGTTTGACGAGATTGAGACTTGTATTCACATTAAAAAACATTAGGTTATGACAGAGACAGAAAAAACTAAGTATTCAGACGCTGAGCTCCAGGAGTTCAGAGAGCTGATAAACGAAAAAATAGCAAAGGCAACCGAACAACTCAACTTGATAAAGAGTGCCTATAAGAACGATAGTAATAACGGTACCGACGATACATCACCAACCTTTAAAGCTTTCGACGAAGGGAGTGAGGTGATGAGCAAGGAAGCAAATTCGCAATTGGCGATTCGCCAGGAGAAATTTATCCGCGACTTGAAAAATGCCTTGGTTCGAATAGAAAACAAAACCTATGGGATTTGTCGTGTAACCGGTAAACTCATTAACAAAGATCGACTTAAGCTCGTTCCGCACGCTACATTGAGTATCGAAGCTAAGAACAGGCAGAAATAAGTTGCTTCATAACGTAAAGATGGGGTCGTTTAAAGTGTTCTTTAAACGACCTTTATTGTTGCGCTACACGTAGGGACAGAAACGGGTAGCTGGAGGATATTCTTTGCCTAGCGCTAAATAAAAATCCTATTTTTTTACCTACTTTTACAGATTGAACCAAATTTAAAGAGAAGCTCATCTGCCTTCGTATCATAGCAATATGACCTTAAAAAAAGCCTCGTTAATTATCGCCCTGGTTTTGATCATCGATCAAGTATCCAAGATTTATATAAAAACCAACTTCGTGCTCGGGCAGGAAGTGTACGTGTTTGAATGGTTTCGAATCTTATTTGTTGAAAATGAAGGCATGGCATGGGGTGCAAAAATTCCAGGCACCTATGGTAAATTGGCCTTAACCTTATTCAGAATTGTCGCTATTGCGGGAATTGGATATTGGTTGTGGGATTCGATTAAGAAACAAGCTCCAAAAATTTTGGTGCTCAGCATCTCACTTATTTTTGCTGGAGCGCTTGGCAATATTATCGATTCGGTTTTTTATGGCATCATCTTCGGCGATAGCCACCAACAAGTAGCTTCTATGTTTCCTGCGGAAGGAGGATACGGAACACTATTCCACGGGAAAGTAGTCGATATGCTATACTTCCCACTTTACAACGATACGCTACCTTCCTGGATTCCTTTTTGGGGCGGACAGCATTTTACATTTTTCGATCCTGTCTTCAATGTTGCGGATTCTTCTATCAGTATCGCAGTGGCACTTTTGTTGATTTTCAATAAAAAAGCTTTTCCTAAAACAGAGGAAGAGGAATAGTATGGCTTAAAAAGAATAGCACTTTTTCGGAGTAACACAAAAATCCAATGGAACATCGTCTTCGGTAGCGTCGATTCGAGTTTCAGCTTCAAAAAAAGACAATCCGATAAAAACCGTATCTGGCCTACATTTTCCTAAAAATCGATCGTAGAATCCTTTTCCATACCCAACCCGATGGCCTGCTAAATCAAATGCCAACAAGGGAACAAATACTACGTCTATCATCTCAGGCGCAACGATAATACCCGATACAGGTTCTGGAATACCATATTCTGAAACTTTTAAAACCGTGTTTTCTTGAAGGAGGAAATTATCCATCCCGTGGGTTTCGAAATTAGACTTAGAAACTACAACACTTTTGTCCTTTCCTTGGAGAATGTGAAGGATAAACTCGGTTTGGACTTCCTTTTTCGCTTCAATAGTCAAAAACAGGTGGTAGTAGGAATGATCCCAAATGCGAAGTTTTAGCGCCTGGTTTGCTATTTCAAGACTCTTTTCTTCAATTTCTTGATGCGATAAGTTATTTCTAAGTTCGTTATATTTCTTCCTAGCGGAACGTTTATCGATCATATCTTTATTTGTTTTTCAGCTATGTTTTAGACACCAAAGAAGTGGATAAGTGGAAAATAGCATCGCCTTGGTTTACGATGGGCGATTGATTGACATTGATAATGTAGCCGTCGTTCGGCGCAGAAACCCGGATGCGCATTTTTCCATACGGATCTGTAATGGTTGCTAGAAGATCGCCTTTATTGACAAGAGTATTGCACTCCACTTTAACGTGAAGCAATCCGCTTCTATGGGCTCTCACCCATTTTGCCTTATTGATAATTACAGTTTGTCCGTGGGTTGCCACAGGGATCTTCTTTTGGCTTAACATATCGAGATGTCCTAAAATACGGATGATGCCGTCAACGCCTTCCTTGGCGATGTTTTTATTGCTTTCTAAGCTTTTGCCTCCTTCAAATAATAAATAGGGAATTCCCTTGTTGTCTGCTGTTTTACGATAGGATTTATCTATCATTTTAGAATAAACCGTAAATGGGGCATTGAAAATTCGCGCATATTTTAGGAGGTTATCATCGCCTGGTCTGATTCTAATTTGGGGCGCGTTAAAACGGCTTGCGCTCCCTGTATGGAAATCCATGCATAGATCGGCGTGCGGTAAAATTTCTTTCGAGAAATAATAGGCTACTCTACTGGCTAACGAACCCGATTTGGTTCCTGGAAAAACACGATTGAGGTCGCGTCCATCAGGAAAATAGCGATTGCTTTGAAGAAATCCAAAGACATTTAAAATAGGAATGCAAATTATTGTGCCTCGCTTGGGTTTGTTTAGCTTTCGCGAGAGCAGTTGACGCACTATTTCTACGCCATTGATCTCATCGCCGTGCAGGGCTGCCGTAATAAGTATCGTGGGGCCAGGATGGATAGACCGCTCAATAATTACAGGAATTTCTACCGGCGTTGCGGTGTACAGTTTTGCAATGCCAAAATCTATTCTTCGGCTTTCACCCAATCCAATGCGCTCCTTGAGGATAACGATATCGTTTTTATCTTTTTTAGCCATAGCTACACATTGCGTTCAATATACTTAATGATTTCGGTAGCAATATCTTTTCCAGTGGCTTCTTCTATGCCTTCAAGTCCGGGAGAGGAGTTAACCTCTAATATTAAGGGCCCACGTTCCGATTGGAGCATATCGACACCTGCGATGTCTAAGCTCATGGCTTTGGCTGCTTTTAGCGCTGCGGTTTCTTCTTCGTCTGTAAGTTTAATCACGGATGCCGTACCTCCACGGTGCAAATTGGATCTAAATTCTCCCTCTTTTGCTTGACGCCTCATGGCACCAATTACTCGGCCATCTACCACAAAGGCTCGAATATCAGAGCCAGATGACTCCTTGATAAATTCTTGAACAATCACACGGGCTTGTAGATTGTTGAAAGCCTCAATCACCGATTCTGCTGCTTTTTTTGTTTCTGCTAAAATGACACCAATACCTTGAGTGCCTTCGAGTAGCTTGATAATTACGGGTGCCCCACCTGCTTCTTCTACAATGTTCTTTACATCTCTTGAATAATTTGTAAAGACTGTCTTTGGTAGGCCCAATCCAGCACGAGCTAAAATTTGTAAGCTGCGCAATTTGTCTCTCGAACGCACCAATGCTTGCGACTCGGTTGTGGTGAAGACCCGCCGCATTTCAAATTGCCGAACTACGGCTGTGCCATAAAACGTAACCGAAGCCCCAATGCGAGGGATGATAGCATCGGCATCAGTAATTTTTCTTCCGTTGTAATAGATAATCGGATTTTTCTTTTCAATGACAATGTCGCATTTTGTGTGATTGATAACTTCTACATGGTGTTTGCGGTTCCTTGCGGCTTCTATTAGACGTTTTGTGGAGTAGAGATGAGGGTTGGTTGAAAGAATTTTAATATTCATAATTCATAAATGGGTGCTTGATGAAATTAATGTCTGTGTAAAGGGTGGCGTATTATTGATTCTGTTTTGCTTTGAGTTTGCTTGAAAGATTTGTTTTGTTGATATCCACGACAAATCTTTTGCTGAGAAATGTTCGGCCCAAAAGTACAGGGAATCGCATTTCTTCACGATCACTTAAAGTTAAATAAATATCATGACTTTCCCCGAACATCACAATTTGGGTTTTTATGCGATACCGAGGCTCTGCGATGCCATTGCTGCTCTTTACAACTTTAACGTCATATTCATCAAAAATAAATTCCTTCTCGTGATATTGTGGGTGTTTCTCATCGAGGAACTGACACTTTAAGTAGTTGTTCTCCACTTTCACGTTTTTACAGTGAATTGATGAGGTATAGGCACCCGTATCGATTTTTACTTCGATATCAAAAAGGTGTAAAAGCGGAAAATCCGCTTTATCTATTCTTCCGATAATTTTCTTCAAAACAAATTCTTTTTACAGGCAAGATACGGATTGTGTATTAAAAAATCATATTTTATTTCAGGACAAAAATCATATCGAGACAGTGTGTCAATACGGAGAATTCAGCTCTTTAATCCAAAAATCGGTTTTATTTTTTGTGCGGCTGCAGCGAATAAAAAAAGCTGTCTTGAATTTAATTCAAGACAGCTTGTTGTTAAAACAGTAACTTTCTAATTACAACTAAAAATTAGTTGATGATCAACTTCTTTGTTGAAGTGTACTCACCTGCGTCAATAGTTACAAAGTAAATTCCTTGTGCATACTTAGAAACGTCGAACGTTATATGTGCACTTGCGTTTGTTTCTATTTCTCCAACTACCTGACCTAAGCTGTTTGAAATCGTAATTCCTTGAACCGCATAAGCCGTATCTGAGAATTCAATATGCACTTCGCTTGTTGCTGGGTTTGGATACATTGAGAATAGGCTTTCGACTGAATTCTCATCAATTCCAATCGTACAATTAAGCAGGCCGCCTTCGTGATTTTTAGCACGGCTTCTAGAGCTTTCCCATCCTTCAGCCACATTTTTAGCAACAAGTCCAAACCACATTTCTTCTGTGTAGTCATCGATAAGAATCGTAATGGTAGTTGTGTTTGAGCTTCCTGCATACTCCATATACTTGTCGCCTAATAGGTAGAGATCATAGGTGTCTGCGCCGGCCACTGCGTTCCATTCGAATGTCGCTGTAGTTTCACAAACCCTAGTTATGTTAATTGGGCTTGGCGTTCTTGCGATATGGAAGGTAGCATCACTAACATCTTGGTGCGGACCGTTAGTAACCCTAACCAAGGCGTCTCCGGTAGATACGTCACTCGGGATTGCCCACTGATATAAATAAGTGGTTGCGCCCACCGTTGCAATTTCATTCCAAGTAGCACCGTTGTCGGTTGAATATTCAATTTCAAAGCTCCCGGTAGTATTGATTGCATCCCACTGGATGTATTCTCTAGCTCCAAACTTAAATTTTTCGCCTCCATTAGGATACGTAACCGTTAAGTTTTCTGTAATCACCTCATAAACAACAAAGTATTCTTGTGGTCCCATAGGGATGTTATGACCTGTAATAGTAACCTCATAGTTTCCTGCGGCTGGGTCATTGATAAGAACTTGCTCCATGTTGTTCAATCGGTCAATTCCTGGTTCTGCAGGACTATTTAGCGCCGAAGTAGTAGGCGTGTGGTCTAAGATCCAAGGAAGCAATGTGTTGTTCGATGGGTCTTTCACAGTTAAGTCGAGGTCGTTTACAAGCGCAGGATTTGCGTTTGGCGCACCTTCCACGTCGCTCCAATAAACCATAAAGCGAACTTGCTTAGTTCCAGCAGGAACGTTAATGGTGTGCGTATTTACATCACCTTGAGAAATCTCATCCGAAAGATATCTTTCGTCTTCGATAAGTTTTCCAGCTCTAAGGCCGTTGATAATTCCCCATCCAAATTTGAAATCTGGACCAACATTTCCAGCGTCGTTAGCCGTGTTTAAAATAGCGGCTTTGATCAATGCTGATTGCGGGTGATCGCCACCGTTCAAATCAGCATATAATTCGTAAAGTTGTGCAGAAACACCAGCAATTCCAGGAGCGGCAGCTGAAGTTCCACCAAACGATTGGTAGGAGTTGTTTTCGTTGGTAGAAAGTTGTCCTTGACCGTGAGCGGTAATGTCTGGCTTAACCCTACCGTCGGTTGCAGGACCTCTACTGCTCGAGTTTTCTAGTCTAGCATTGGCGGCTACGTTAGCTGTTGTTACCACATTTTTACCTTGCTTGTGTCCTCCGGTAATATTTCCCCATTGGCCACCAGCACCATAACCACAATTTGTTCCGTTGGAGTTTCCAGCAGAGAAAACGTGCATAAGTGTAGGCGTTGCTAAAGTTTGCATGTCTACAATTCTAGCGATAGAAGTATATCCCTCGTTACAGCCATTAGAGTAGGATGAGTTTGTAATCTGGACACTGCCATCATCAATGAGGTTGGTAGTTGCATAATCTAAGAAAGTAGCAACATAATCAACAACGTGGACATCAGAACCTGCAGCCATCCCTTTCATTTCAGGGATTAAATTACCGGCACCTGCCATAATACCACCTACACCATCTCCGTGTGATTGGTTTGTTCGGCTTGAGTAGTTTGTAATTCTACCTTCGAAATCAATGTGTGGACCTACAAAGCCATCGTCACGAACCATTACGCCAACGCCTCTTCCAGTATAATCCCATCCAGAAGTTGTCTGCGTGTCTAAACTGTTTGAACGGTGAAGACCACGTCCGTTGTTGTCATCTTTAATAGAAGGAGGCGTAATTAACTCAGCCCATCTTAAATAAGAACGTTCTGTGAGTTGGTCTAAATTATTAGGGTCTATCGCTAACTCCAAAATATTATATTCTGGATAGATTTCCAATGTTCTGGCTCCAAGTTGTTTCAGATCTGCCAAAACTTCTTGCACATTAGATTGTGCAAAATATTCCATAGATAATAATAGCTGGTCGCCATCCCAAGCCCAGCTTTCAAAATGTTCGGTCTTTAATGATTCGGATAGCTTAGCGCGATTGTCTAGAGGCACAATGCTTCTTACACCATTGTCGCGTAGAAAAGTTACCGAAGTGTTCAATGGAAAATAAAAAAGATACGTTTGGTGTGGAATGTATTCCAACAAGAGCAAGTCATTGTTTTTAAAAAGATCTTGAGTTTCTTGGCTTGGCGTTTCATAAAACTGAACCCAACCAACATATCCTTTATCCAATTTGGAAGAATTAGTCAATTGGTCCCAACTGAAATCCATAATGTTTTCTGGCATTTCAATAATTTCACCTCTAAATTCAATAGTAGATGGAGCTTGTCCAAATGCCATTGTAAGTGAAAAGAAAACTAATAAAGTGCACAAAGTCTTAGGGAGAGTAAAGTTGTTTTTCATCATAAATATAGTGTGTTGTATCGGTGTTAAAGGGATGAATTACCGACGAGTTTGTGAATAAATATGGTTGATTTTTATTAAAAGAATAATACAAATGTGGAAAATATTTTTCACAATGGAAAGGGATGTATCATAAATAATTGAGAGAAAGCTCTTTATTGAAACAAGGCTTTCAATTCAGTGGCATCATTAGGATTCATTTTGCCTGCCAAGACCAAGCTCAATTGCTTTCTTCGCAAGGCAGCATCAAACCGGCTTTTTTCCAAATCGGTTTCAGGGATAATCTCAGGAACGCGTACTGGTTTACCAGATTCATCTACAGCGACAAAAGTATAAATAGCCTCGTTGGAAATGGAGCGTGTTCCATCGCCGCGATCTTCAATAAATACATCCATATACACCTCCATAGAACTGTTGAAAGCGCGAGATACTTTGGCTTCTACCGTAACGACGCTTCCCAATGGAATCATTTTGCTGAAAGCAACGTGGTTGACCGAAGCCGTAACCACCAACTGTCCAGAATGACGACGCGCTGCAATGCTTGCGGCACGGTCCATGCGGGCTAGCAGTTCGCCTCCAAACATGTTGCCAATGGGGTTGGTTTCACTCGGTAAAACTAAATCTGTTACAATGGTGAAAGATTCACTAGGTGTTTTCGCGCTCATGGGTTGTTTTTCAAACAAAGATATCTAACTAAGCAAAAGGACGCTCATAATACGTTGAGATTTTATCCCATAATTTTTAACCCCGAAAGCGTTATAGAGCACGTTGCTGAAGTTGGAAAATAAAAAAGATTGCGCGCTTAAAGAAAAATTAGTCGATTTCCTGAACCAATAACCACGCATTGGAGTTCTCTGTTTGTTGGATTTTGTGAAGGTTTTTCACAGCCTCTCTTCGTTTTTCAAAGCTTCCGTATAAAACTTGATGAAGACCGTATCGCGAGGTTAATTTCCTTGGCGAATATCCTTCTTCGCGAAGTTGATCCATTTTTTTATCCGCGTTTTCCTCTACTCGAAAAGCACCTGCTACAATGTGGTAGTTGCCCGTGTGTTTTGCAAGGTGAAGGTTCACCGCAGGTAAAGGGCTTCCAATTATAAATGTTGCCTCCTGAATGTGATCCTCTACCAAGGAGTGCGCCTTCTGACGTTCTGCCAAGTTTTGCGCCTCTACTTGATTTTCGTATAGTTTCATGCTGCCGAAACCTGCAGCCATCAATGCCACAACTGCAACAGCTGCATACCGTAGATAAGGTTTTCTATGGCGTTCTAGAACAATTGGTTCTTTAGTTGTTGAAACCACTTCTTCTGTCTGAGTTTCTCGCGCTATTTTCGGAGCAGTAAATGAAGCCAAACCAAAGGCAGATGTATTGTAATTCTGATTTTCTCGAGGCGAAAACTGGATGGCACCTTCCTCGTTTATTGAGAATGCCCCGATGTTTCTAAAAGCAATCGTCTCTCCTTTCTCTAAATCGCTCAGTAGATGATTTGAGAAATTGCGGACCTGTCTCAGCGCAATTTCATAACTGCATTTTTCGACCGATGCTACATAGTTTGCTAACAAACCATCATTCGCTTGTAATTGTCGGTTAAAGGAAATGACTTTTGAGGGAGGATAAAAGCTATTGGTCTCCTCGTCTATCCGAGCGGATTGGTTGCGCGTTAGAAATGCTCCGAACCCAGGAAGGATAACACATTCATAACGATAGAGTAAGTCTGATATATATGTAGTAATTGCCATTAAAGCAAAGTTAACCAAATTTCAATAGCTTCCAATTCTGATTTTAGAAATTTATTAACAATGAAAATAATTGTATATTGAGAACCCTCCCCGCTTTAATATTTAGCACCATGTTGTCTCAATCAGAACTGCGTTATGTATTGGCTCTTCTACGAACTCCAAACTTAGGAGATATTTCGATTAAAAAACTATTGGCCAAAGTGGGGTCGGCAGAAGGCATCTTTAAGGAGAAAAATAGCCAATTGGCAAAAATTGAAGGAATTGGTCAGTTCCGGATAAGAAACTTACACCGAAAAAACCAGTTAGAAGCTGCAGATCGTGAAATGCGGTTTATCGAAGATAACAACATCGATTGTTATTATTTTCTAGACAAACAATATCCCGAAATGCTCAAACATTGTATCGATGGCCCGGTACTTCTTTTTGGAAAGGGAAATATCGATTTGCAAAACAGGAAAATCATCAGTGTGGTAGGAACGCGTAGGGTGACTAATTATGGCGAAGGGTTTTGCGAAGAATTTATTGCCGAATTGGCACCGTTAAATCCCATCATAGTTTCGGGATTGGCTTATGGGGTTGATATTTGCGCACATCGCGCTGCCATAGAAAACGGATTGCAAACCATTGCATGCTTGGGGCATAGTTTAGACCAGATTTATCCGAAGAAACACAAAATTTACGTCGAAGCTATCCTCAAAAACGGTGGGTTCTTTTCTGAATTTTGGAGTGACGATCCGTTCGATCGAAATAATTTCCTGAGAAGAAATCGGGTTATAGCTGGTCTTTCAGAAGCGACCATCGTTATCGAATCGGCCGAAAGAGGCGGAAGTTTAGTAACTGCAGATATTGCAAATTCCTACAATCGGGAGGTTTTTGCTGTACCGGGACGCGCCACCGATACGCAAAGTCGCGGATGTAATAACCTCATTAAACAACAAAAAGCACATGTGTTGACAAATGCAGCCGATGTGGTCTATCACTTAGGGTGGGAACTTGAAAAAAGACCAAAGCCTGTGCAAACCCAGCTCTTTGTAGAGTTAGACGACGACGAAAAGAAAATTTATCGATTCCTCAAGGATAAAGAAAAAGAACTTTTGGATGTCATCGCGATAGAAAGCGGCATTCCAGTTTTTAAGGTCGCTACGCTATTGATGAATATGGAGTTAAAAGGAGTAATCCGACCCTTGCCTGGCAAACTATTTCAATTGGTGTGAAATATGAATTCATACAGATGAAAACTCAGAAATTCTTCAGATGTAATCTTATTTTAATTGTTTCGAGATAGTCTCGTAAAACGGTATATTTGCTCCTATGGTCAATGCGTCTGTAAGACTTCAAATTGCTACTTTGCCAAATGAACCCGGTGTATATCAATACTACGACAAGGAGGGGAATCTTTTGTATGTTGGCAAGGCCAAGGATTTGAAAAAACGAGTTTATTCCTACTTTTCTAAAACTATAGAAAATAAGAAGACACGTATTCTTGTAAAAAAAATAGCCACTGTAAAACACATCGTTGTTGAGACTGAGACCGATGCATTATTGTTGGAAAACAACTTAATTAAAAAATATCAGCCGCGATATAACGTCCTGCTTAAAGACGATAAAAGCTACCCATGGATTTGCATAAAGAAGGAGCCTTTTCCACGTGTGTTTATGACCCGCCAGATGGTTAAAGATGGTTCGGAATACTTCGGTCCGTATACAAACATGAGAACCGTTCGCGTATTGATGGAACTCATCAGAGGCTTGTATCCCATCCGAACTTGCAATTACAACCTTTCTCAAAGCAATATTAGAGCAGGTAAGTTTAAAGTGTGTTTGGAATATCATATTGGCAACTGTCTTGGGCCTTGCGAAGGACTACAGACAGAAGCAGATTATATAGAGAATATAGATGCTATTCGGAACATATTAAGAGGGAACTTTAGAGAATCGCTTCAGAAATTTCGGGAAAAGATGAAAAGATTGGCTGCCGACCTAAAGTTTGAAGCAGCACAAGAAGTCAAAGAAAAGATAGAAATCTTAGAGAGCTATCAATCAAAATCGATGGTTGTTAATCCCAAGATTAATAACGTAGATGTGTTTTCGATTATTTCCGATGAAAGTTTTGGTTACGTCAACTACCTTCAGATATCACACGGTGCTATTATCCGCTCGCATACGATGGAGATTAAAAAGAAATTGGACGAGACCGATAAAGAGCTCTTGCTTTTAGCAATCGTAGAACTTCGCCAGCGCTTTAATTCGCTTTCTAAAGAAATTTACCTTCCCTTTAGATTGAAGGTGAGTGATGAAGTTAAGGTGCACGTTCCAAAGGTGGGTGACAAAAAACACATCTTGGATTTGTCTTTGAGAAATGCCAAATACTTTAGGATGGAGCGGTTCAAGCAGGCTAAAATTGTAGATCCAGAGCGTCATCAAAACCGAATTATGGCGCAGATGAAAAAAGACCTGCGATTGAAAGAGGAACCTGTGCATATGGAATGTTTCGACAACAGTAATATTCAAGGAACCAATCCGGTGGCTGCTTGTGTCGTATTTAAAAACGGAAAGCCGAGCAAGCGAGATTATCGGAAATTTAATATAAAAACAGTAGAAGGTCCTGACGATTATGCGTCTATGGAAGAAGTGGTCTATCGGCGGTATAAAAGATTGCTGGAAGAAGAGCAACCCTTACCACAATTAATCATCGTAGATGGAGGGAAAGGCCAATTGTCTGCAGCTTTAAAAAGCTTAGACCGTCTTGATTTACGCGATAAAATTGCAATTTTGGGAATCGCGGAGCGTTTAGAAGAATTGTTCTTCCCGAACGATCCCGTTCCGCTTTATCTGGATAAGAGAAGTGAAACTTTAAAAGTCATTCAGCAGATGCGGAACGAAGCGCATCGTTTCGGACTTACATTTCACAGAAATAAACGAAGCAAGCAGGCGTTAGATAACGAATTGCAACATATTCCTGGCATCGGCGAGAAAACGGTTCTGAAACTTTTACGAAAATTTAAGAGTAAGAAACGTGTGTCTGAAGCGAGTTTTGATGAACTTTCCAAAGTTGTAGGTTCAAGCCGAGCGAAAAAATTGATCGTGCATTTTCAAAATACGGCGGAGTCGAAGAAAGATAAAAGTTAGAAAAATATTGAATATCAGCCAATAAAAATCATATCGATGAAAAACGTCTTCTTATTTACAGTATTTCTGATGATTTCGATGTTTTCTTTCTCCCAGGAAAAGAAAGCAGAAGACTTAAAAGTGGGGCTGGTTCTTAGTGGAGGCGGAGCGAAGGGTTTGGCACATATTGGTGCGCTTAAAATTATCGAAGAGTCGGGCGTTCGCATAGACTATATCGGCGGAACGAGTATGGGAGCCATCATTGGTGCTTTATATGCATCGGGATATTCGGCGAGCCAATTGGATAGTATTTTTAAAGAAACAAATTTCGAAAAGCTAATTCAAGACGAAATTCCACGACAAGCAAAGTCGTATAATGAGAAAAAAGAATCCGAAACATACGCCATCACACTGCCCTTCGATAGATTCAAACTCGGTTTGCCAACGGGCCTCTCTAAAGGTCAAAACTTATACAACCTCTTGGCAAAACTCACCAACCATGTCAGCGATATTCAGGATTTTAGCAAATTGCCAATCCCATTCTTTTGTGTGGCTACCGATGTGGAGACCGGCAAGGAAGTAATCCTCGAAAAAGGCTACTTGCCATTGGCCGTTTCGGCAAGTGGGGCATTGCCGTCATTGTTCAATCCGGTAATTATTGACGATGTGGTGCTGATAGACGGTGGGGTGGTCAATAATTATCCAATCGATGAAGTGCGTGCAAAAGGAATGGACAAGATTATTGGCGTTGACGTGCAAGACAGTCTGAAAAGTAGAGAAGATCTACAATCTGCTTTCCGTATTCTAATGCAGATAAATAACTATCGCACCATAAACGATATGGTCGAAAAACGCACCAAAACCGATATTTATATTCATCCGGATATACGCGGATTCTCTGTCGTGTCTTTCGACGAGGGTAAAAAAATCTTAGAATCCGGGGAGGTCGGCGCCACCAAGATTTTGGACGATCTCAAACGGATTGCCGCACAACAAAAACCAACACCGCCTAAAGAAGTGAAACTGTTAAGGCAAGACAGCATTCATATTGAAGTGGTGGATATAGAGGGAAATGAACATTACTCAAGAAGCTATATTCTAGGGAAACTGGGCATAAAAACACCAATGAAGCTCAGCTATGAAGATTTTGGAAAAGGGATTAACGCCTTGTCGGCAACGGGCAATTTTAGGAGTATTAATTATAGGTTTATTGGCGATCACGCGCAGGGAAGCAAACTCATTTTAAATGTGTCGGAAAACCAATCGCGGGCTTCATTGCGCTTTTCGTTGCACTACGACGATTTGTTTCGAACGGCGGCGCTGATCAATCTTACACGCAAAAGATTGTTAACCGGAAACGATATAGCAAGCCTAGATTTAATTGCAGGCGACAACCTGAGGTACAACTTTGAATATTACATCGATAAAGGATATTATTGGAGTCTAGGAATTAAATCCAAATATCATTTTTTCGAATCAGATGTTCCTCTCGAGTTTGTAGGAGTGGATTACGGCGCAGAATATCCCTTGCCAGTAAATAAACTGTCGGTTAATTATAGCGATTTTACCAACCAGCTGTATTTTCAAACGCTACTTATGAGAACACTCATTTTTGGCGTGGGAGGCGAACACAAATACCTGCGCTATTTAACCGAGACCATTGGTGTAGACTCCGATATCACCAAAACTGTTTTTGAAAGCACCAATTATTACAGTGGTTTTGGTTATATGAAGTACGACAATTACGACAACAGCACGTTTCCAACAAGTGGGTTTTTCTTTTCCGGTGATTTCCATTGGTACCTTTGGGCGCAAGGACGGAACAAAGATTTTGTGCCTTTCTCTATCGCCAAAGCCAAAATGGGATATGCGTTTGCTCCGTTTAATAGATTTGCTATTAATCTCACTGCAGAAGGAGGTTTCAAAGTTGGAAAACGTGGATCAACACCGCTCGATTTTGCATTAGGAGGTTACGGATTTAAGGAAATGAACAATATCATTCCATTCCTGGGGTACGAACCCGTATCTATTCGGGGTAACTCCTATGTGATGTCTGCCATAAACTTTGACTATGAGATTTTTAGAAAAAACCACATCAACCTTGAAGTGAACGTAGCCAATGTAGGCGACAATCTATTTAATACAGGTGATTGGTTAGAATCGCCTAATTTTGTCGGATTTGCAGTAGGGTATGGATTGGAAACACTGTTCGGTCCGTTGGAGTTAAAATATGCCCATTCGCCAGAAAGATCAAAAAATGAGTGGCATGTTGCTTTGGGATATCGGTTTTAAGAGCGCTTAGATAACAATACCGTAAATTTTTTCCGATATTTGTAGCAAACGCATCGATTTAAACAACATATTAGATGGTTAAAGATGCTGTTGAACGTTGTTCTTTAATTTTTGATTTAAAATATTTAATAATTCACCTATGCCATTCTATCATTCCCTTGGTAAAATTCCTCGTAAAAGACACATCCAATTTCGCAAACCCGACGGTAGTCTTTATCCGGAACAGCTTTTTGGAACTGTAGGATTTGATGGTATGTACAGCAATATATATCACGAAAACAGACCCACTCAAGTTCGAGAAATTCTAAAACAATACAGTGTAGCACCTAAAATTGCTCAGGCCAACAACATTGAGTCGTTACGCTTAAAAGGATTCGATGTAAAACCTGAAGACGACTACCTAGAGAGTAGAAAAACGGTGCTGACCAATAAAGATTGCAGCATAATCTTGGCAGCGCCACGAAAGTCATTGCGCGATTATTTCTATAAAAATACCGATGCCGATGAATTGCTATTCATCCATAAAGGAAGTGGAAAACTGCGTACGTTTCTAGGGAATCTCGACTTTAAATACGGTGACTACCTCGTAATTCCTCGTGGAATTATTTATCAAATAGACTTCGACACGGAAGACAACCGACTCTTTATCTTAGAATCTCGAGATCCGATTTATACGCCAAAACGCTATCGTAATTGGTTTGGACAACTGTTAGAGCACTCTCCTTTTTGCGAGCGCGATCTTAGAAGACCCGAAGAGCTCGAAACCTACGACCAAGAAGGAACGTTTTTGATGAAAGTGAAGAAGCAAGATGATATTTTTGAATTGGAATATGCAACCCATCCCTTCGACGTGGTGGGATACGACGGCTATAATTATCCTTACGCCTTCTCAATTCATGATTTTGAGCCCATCACTGGAAGAATCCATCAACCGCCTCCAGTACATCAAACCTTCGAAACGGCATCTTTGGTAGTCTGCAGTTTTGTGCCGCGTTTATACGATTATCATCCAGAAAGTATTCCAGCACCCTATAATCATAGCAATATTGACAGCGATGAGGTGTTATACTATGTAGATGGCGATTTTATGAGTCGAAATGATATCGAGGCTGGGCAAATCACTTTGCATCCGGCAGGAATTCCACACGGTCCACATCCAGGAGCTACCGAGCGCAGTATTGGCAAAACCAAAACAGAGGAGCTAGCCGTGATGGTCGATACGTTCAGGCCACTGCAACTCACAGAAGACGGAGCAAAATTGTCTGACGGAACCTATTATAAAAGTTGGATAGAGACTTAAAAACAAGTAAATAAAAAAAACCAATAAAAACCATTTATTTAATAATTTATTATGAGTAAAAAAGAACTAGAATCAGTCGAGTATGGACTTGAAAAAATTTTTGAAGGTGCACAAGATTTTCTGCCATTGTTAGGGACAGACTATGTCGAACTCTACGTAGGAAATGCAAAACAATCTGCACATTTTTATAAAACTGCATTTGGTTTTCAGTCCTACGCATACAAAGGTCTAGAAACTGGATCGCTAGATACGGTAAGTTACGTGCTTAAGCAAGATAAAATTAGACTGGTGCTTACCACGCCCTTAAACAGTAAGTCGGCTATAAACGATCACCTCAAAAAACACGGCGATGGCGTTAAAGTAATCGCGCTATGGGTAGAAGATGCGCGAAGTGCGTTCGAAGAAACTACCAAACGTGGTGCAAAACCATTTATGGAGCCAACTGTTGAAAAAGACGAACACGGCGAAGTTGTTAGAAGTGGTATTTACACCTATGGCGAAACGGTTCATATTTTTGTGGAACGCAAGAACTACAACGGTCAGTTTTTGCCTGGATATAGAAAGTGGGAAAGCGACTACAATCCCACGCCTACTGGATTAAAATACATCGACCATATTGTTGGAAACGTGGACTGGGGACGGATGAATACCTGGGTAAATTGGTATGAAGAAGTCATGGGCTTCGTCAACTTTTTGTCATTCGACGACAAGCAAATCCACACCGAATATTCGGCCTTGATGAGTAAGGTGATGAGCAACGGTAATGGCCGAATCAAATTTCCAATTAACGAGCCAGCCGAGGGAGTAAAGAAATCGCAAATTGAGGAATACCTCGATTTTTACGAAGATGAAGGCGTACAGCACTTGGCACTGACAACAGACGATATAGTTAAAACGGTCAGTGAGCTGAAAGCGAGAGGCGTTGAGTTTTTACCGCCACCGCCACAAGCGTATTACGATGATATTCCAAGAAGGTTGGGCGATCATATGAAAATTATGAAGGAGGATATCAACGAACTACAGAAGTATTCGATCCTTGTTGACGCAGACGAAGAAGGATACTTGCTCCAAATTTTCACGAAACCGCTACAAGATCGACCCACGTTGTTTTTTGAAATTATCCAACGGATGGGAGCAAAAGGATTTGGTGCTGGGAACTTCAAGGCGCTATTCGAATCCATTGAACGCGAACAAGCATTGCGCGGAACACTATAAAACCGCGTTGTAGATATGAAAAACATAGGATTAGGAAACTCCAATAGGCGTTTCCTGTTCTATGTTTCTAATTAAGAGGCGATAAATTAGTAATTGTATGGAACAGTAATTGCAATCCTGATAGCTGAAAACTGAATATTCAAAAAACATGAAGAAGTTACCATTGCTATTGTTGCTTTTTATTTTCTCAGGACTTGCTGCCCAAACTCCAGCTTATGGTGATGGCGAATGGTTTAAATTCCGGGTCCACTACGGTTTTGTAACGGCAGGATACGCTACGTTGGAAGTGAAAGATGCGGTTTTGAATGGCAAAAGAGTGCATCACGTCAAGGGGTTTGGAGAAACAGTTGGACTTTCAAGATTGTTTTTCAAAGTTCGAGACGACTATCAAAGCTATATTGACCGAGAGAAAAACATCCCCTATCGTTTTGTAAGAGATATTTACGAAGGCGGATACACCAAAGATGTGGTTGTCGATTTTGATCACACCACCCGAAGAGCAACCGTTAACGATAAAAAACACAATGAAATATCAGTTTTTTCGTTTGAAGAAAACACGCAAGATATTTTATCCGCTTTTTACTATCTTCGCAATTACTTAGATACGAGTACAATTAAAGAAAACGAAGTGATTGATGTCAATATGTTTTTTGACAAAGAAAACTTCAGATTTAAGCTAAAATTCTTGGGTCGTGAGACATTGAACACTAACTTTGGCCGCGTAAAGACATTGGTTTTTAGACCTTATGTGCAATCCGGTCGTGTTTTTAAAGAACAAGAAAGCTTAACAGTGTGGATCAGTGATGATAAAAACAAGATTCCGCTGTTGGTAAAAGCAAGTTTGGCTGTCGGATCATTAAAAGCTACGCTGACTGAGTACAAAGGATTGCGACATGCATTTAAGGTAATGTAGAAAATAATATTTAATCACCTGAAATACATTAAAATTGAGAAATCTTATCCTAGCTGCAATCGCACTAATTGCCATAGTGGCCTGCAAGCAACCAGAACCTGAAATTATTGTTGATGAGGTCATAGAAGAACCAACCCCTCAAAACATAGCCTATGGATTCGACCTTGACAACTTTAATGTAGTGCGAGATACCGTTAGAAACGGTGATACGTTTGGAGACATCCTCATGTCAAATGGTGTGTCGCATGTTGAAATTATGGAAGTTGCAACCCGCTACCGCGATAGTTTCGACGTTAGAAAAATGCGCGTAGGACAACCTTATCTACTTTTAAAATCTAAGGATACGCTAGAAACTGCTCAAGTATTTATTTATCAAAACAATAGAATCGATTTTTCCATAGTCGATTTCAGAGATTCGGTGGCTGTAAGCAGCTATAAAAAACCTGTTCAGATTGTAGAGCGGGAAGCTTCGGGCGTAATCCAAAGTTCTCTTTCTGCAACATTGAACGAACAAAATTTAAGTCCGTATATGACCGATCAATTGTCGAGTATTTATGCGTGGACCATTAACTTCTTCAAACTGCAAAAAGGCGATCGCTTTAAGGTTGTTTATACCGAAAGGGTAATCGATGACACTATTTCAGCAGGACTGCACGAAATCAAAGCAGCCTATTTCGAACATCACGGGAAGCCGCTATATGCCTTTAAATTTGAATCTGATAGTGAAAATCCAGAGGATTCGGTTACTGGATATTTCGATGAAGAAGCCAATAATTTAAAACGAGCCTTTTTACAAGCACCGGTAAAATTCAGTAGGATTTCATCCCGTTACAATCTAAACAGGCGTATAAAATACTACGGTTATCAAGTGCGCCCGCACAGAGGAACCGATTTTGCCGCACCTGTAGGCACGCCGATTTTGGCTACCGCAGATGGGGTTGTAACAAAATCTGAATATCGAGGAGGTAATGGCAACTACGTAAAAATTCGCCATAACGGAACCTACGAAACCCAATATTTACATATGAAATCTCGCAAGGTAAGAGTAGGAGAGTACGTAAAACAGGGCGACGTTATCGGATGGGTTGGTATGACCGGAAATACCAGTGGTCCGCACGTTTGCTATAGATTCTGGAAAAACGGTGTTCAGGTAGATCCTTTCAATGAGGAAATTCCGTTCTCCGACCCACTGCCCGAGGAACTTCACGAACCTTATTTTGCTTCTCTTTCAACATTGAAAGATCGATTAGATCAAATAGTGTTTTAAGAAACTTTCTAAAGCCTTATCTTAAAGAGAAACTGCCGCGCATATCGAATTGTGCTCGGGGTATATGTACGAAGGATAAAACCTACTTCCTAAAAGTGACGTGAAAAGTCGCCTAAAACTTCATGGATGCATGTGTTTTTACAAGATTTCTATTTGCGAAATCTACAATCACAACGGCATTATATATTCAGAATAGAGAAAAATAGTTTTGTAAAACATTTTTTTCGAGAAAAGTCTGAATAAACCATCCAATATCAGACATTTTCAATAAAATGAGTAAAAGGTATTGTTTGTGGTAAATATGTATTGTTTTTCCAAATTTTACGCTACATTTGACTTATAGTTATTGCTGAATAGCGACAAAGGTTGTCAAAAAGTGAAATCTAATCACTCATAAAAATAGGCTTTCCAATGCAATTGTGAAATTGCGGAGAGCCTAATTGTATTTTTTAGATTTTTAATTATTGGTGCCATTAAGTTTCAGTATTAACAAAGTCAATGAGTTGAAATTTAAAAGCGTAAATCAGAATGGTAAACGAAACTATGGATAAACCGAAACCAACAAAAAGAAGTATGTTGGAGAATGTGTTGGAGCAGTTCAACCGTGCTGCCGATCAGATTGACCTAAACCCAAATATTAGACGGATTCTTGCGATAACGAATACCGAAGTGCTCATCAACTTCCCTGTTCGTATGGATAATGGCGATGTTGAAATATTTACTGGATATCGCGTACAACACAACAACGCCCTCGGCCCGTATAAGGGCGGTCTGCGATATCATCCCAATGTGGATATTGAAGCCACCCGAGCGTTGGCGATGTGGATGACTTGGAAATCTTCTTTAGCGGGAATTCCTTATGGAGGCGCTAAAGGAGGGCTTAAAATAGACCCTAGCAAGTACTCAATCAATGAGTTAGAGCGAATCACCAGACGATTCACCTATGCACTAGGCGAAAATATCGGTCCCGAACACGACATTCCAGCGCCAGATGTAAACACGTCCATGCAGCACATGGCATGGATAGCCGATACGTATATGAGCACGAAAAGTACGCCAGAACGGTCAAGAAATATGCACGTTGTAACTGGGAAACCAGTGGGAAGCGGGGGATTGGAAGGAAGAGACCGGGCTACCGGTTTTGGTGTCTTTCTAAATATTAAATTTATGACTGAGAAAAAAGGTCAGGAATTAAAAGGCAAGTCATTTATAGTGCAAGGATTCGGAAATGTTGGCTATTGGGCAGCACATTTCCTTGAAAATCACGGTGCTAAATTGGTAGCTGTGCAAGATGCTTTTGGAACGATTTACAATAAAAAAGGAATTCGAGCTGAAGATTTAATGAATTATAGTTTTGCTAACGATGGGAGTATCCATGGTTTTCCCGCAGCGACGGCCATTGAGTCGAATCAGTTTTTCGAGCTAGACTGTGATATTTGTATTCCGGCAGCATTGGGCAACCAAATAACGAAAGACAATGCCCATAGCGTCAAGGCGAACCTCATTGCCGAAGGGGCCAATGGGCCTATTGATGTGGCGGGTGAGCAAATATTATTAGAGCGGGGCGTAACGATAATTCCCGATGTGCTGTGTAACTCGGGAGGAGTTATTGGTAGTTATTTTGAATGGCTTCAGAATCGAAATGGAGAAGTATGGATGCTCGACGAAGTGTTGGAAAAGATTGAGAAAAAGATTAAATCTAGTTTCTCCAGAGTCGTTGATTATGCAGAGAAAGAGCAAGTGGATTACAGAACTGCTGCTTTTTGCATCGCTATTAAGCGAGTAGAGCAGGCGTACGTGCACCGGGGTATCTTCCCGTAAATAGAAGGTCGAATATAAAAAAGGCTTTTCTTGGCTCTTTTGTTTTTGTACTCGCTAATCGTAGCGTTTTTGACAACAAATCGTAGCTTTGCAACATAATATCATTAACATCTATATATGAGTGAATCATCAAGCCTCCAAACGGTAGGGATCTTAAAGGCTTCCAATGATCCGAGGGTATGTATGTTGCCCAAAGAAGTGAATCGATTGGTTGAACAACTAAAACTAAAAGTCTTTGTAGAACCGGGACTTGGAGATACGCTTCAAATAAGCGATTCGGAATATAGTGGCGCTGGTGCATCACTGGCTGATCGAGAAACGATTCTGAAAACGGCCACTTTGGTCATCTCGATAGACCACGAATATAAAGGAGAGACAACCGACGAAGATGTCCGTTTTATCGGGATATTTAACCCATTGTGTTACAAATCTAAACTAGCAATCTACCAGAAACACAAAGTATCTCTGTATAGTTTGGATTTCTTGCCGCGTACCACACTTGCTCAATCGATGGATGTGTTATCGTCCATGGCTTCCCTTTCAGGTTATCGAGCCGTGATTCGCGCAGCGAATTTATTCAACGGCATTTTTCCAATGTTTACCACAGCTGCTGGGACACTTACCCCTGCAAAAGTTTTGGTTTTGGGAGCCGGCGTGGCAGGACTTCAAGCCATTGCTACGGCACGACGGTTGGGAGCGGTGGTAGAAGCTTTTGATGTACGCGCTGCCGCCGGAGAAGAAGTGCGGAGTTTGGGGGCCACTTTTATTGAAGTGGAAGGCGCCACCGATATGGAAAGTGCGGGAGGTTATGCCGTAGAGCAAACTGAAGACTACAAAGCACGTCAAAAAGAACTTATTCATCAACATATCCAATCTGCCGACATCGTGATTAGTACGGCAAATATTCCAGGGAGAAAAGCGCCATTGCTTATAGAAACACGCTCGGTAGATGGCATGAAAACAGGGAGTGTTATTGTAGATTTGGCTGCAGAGCAGGGCGGGAATTGTGAGTTGTCTAAAAACAACGAAACTATAAATTATAAAGAGGTAGCTATAATCGGAAACTCCAATCTTGCAGGAGAAATACCTGCCGCCGCTTCTCGGTTACTCTCCAATAACTTTTTCTCATTTTTGAAGTATTTTATTGCCAATATCGAAAAAGAAGAGGATCCGCTACTGTCAGGAAGTAGAATCCTTGAAAAAGGAGCATGGGCCAATCCACGTTTTACAGAATCTTAAATCAATTATTTTATGGAATTTATCAATCTATATATCCAAGAAATCTACTTTATCGTTTTCGCTATTTTTATCGGAATCGAAGTTATTAGTAACGTGCCCGCAATTCTCCACACACCTTTAATGTCTGGCGCCAATGCTATTAGCGGTGTTGTTTTAGTCGGTGCCGTAATCTTGATTTTTAATATAGAACCCGACGATTATCTCAATCTAACGATGGGAGCCATAGCCGTGTTTTTAGGAACCTTAAATATCGCAGGCGGATTTTTTGTAACGGGGCGCATGCTCAGAATGTTCAACCAAAAAAAGTAATTCATGCTCACATTTATTCACTTAGGATATTTACTTGCCATAGTCTCCTTTATTGTAGGTTTGAAGTTTATGAGTTCGCCAGTGCGTGCTAAAACAGGAAACCTAATCGCTGCGTTAGGGATGATTCTCGCTGTAATCACAACATTTGTGGCGGTGACAACCAACCTCGAAGTGGTTCCGACCACAAATTTGGTGGTGTTGTTCGTTGCGGTTGCAGCTGGTTCTATTGTCGGGAAACGGTTATCGGATAAAGTTGAAATGACCGCCATGCCACAATTGGTATCGTTGTTCAACGCCACAGGTGGTGGTTGTGCGATGCTTTTGGGTTTGGTTGAAGCTAATAAGATGAACATCGACGCCGCTTCTATCAGTCATTCGCTGTTGCTTATCGCAGGGATGGTTACCGGAGCTATTGCTTTTTCTGGAAGTATTGTGGCCGAGCGAAAGTTGGCAGGGAAAGTCAAAGATAGGCGCTCCTATTTCATAATGATCAGTGCACGCCTTCTTTTGGCGCTCATTTTGATTCTTCCGGCACTTTATTTCACGGATATTTTACCAATTGACTTTACAGCATTTATTTATATTCTTGCGGTAATAGCCATTGTATATGGTGTTTGGTTTGTACTTCCTATCGGTGGAGCCGATATGCCGGTTGTTATTTCACTTTTGAATAGTATTACGGGAATAGCAACTGCGTTCGCTGGTTTGGTGTACGATAGTAAGGTGATGATTGCAGGAGGTATTTTTGTCGGAGCAGCAGGAATTTTCCTGACACTCCTAATGTGTAATGCGATGAATCGATCTTTACTGCAAGTGTTAGCAGGAAAGTTTAAGAAATCTACTGGCGCGGGAAGCGATGTTGAAATAGAAGTGAAAGAAATCAGTGTTTCCGAAACGGCCATGGCACTGGCATTTGCACAGCGCGTAGCGGTAATTCCAGGCTATGGTTTAGCGGTAGCACAAGCACAGCATATTTGTGGGCAAATGCAACAAATGTTAGAAAAACGAGGATGCGAGGTGGACTATATCATCCATCCAGTGGCAGGTAGAATGCCAGGACACATGAACGTGCTTTTAGCTGAAGCCAACATCGATTACAGCAGACTAAAGGAAATGGATGAGGGCAATGATGTTATGGAGCAATACGATGTAGTTTTATTCATCGGTGCAAACGACGTGGTCAACCCAGCGGCTGAAACTAATCCTGACAGCCCAATTTATGGCATGCCAATTATCCGAGCGCATCAAGCAAAACAAGTGGTTGTGATGAAGCGTAGTATGAGTACAGGATATGCAGGTGTCCAAAACGAATTGTTCGGGATGGATAACTGTAGTTTGCTCTTCGGCGATGCTAAAAATTCCTTGCAGGAAATCGTAAATCAGTTGAAACTCATCTAAATCAAAACGATAGCCAGTAACGAGCTTATCGATATAATGATCCAAAGCGTGGTGCCTAAAAACATTGGTTTCCAACCAGCCGATTTAATCATGTCTATGGAAAGTCCGGCGCCAATTAAAAAGAGGGTAAGGACCAATAATGATTTAGAAAGCGTGGTAATGCCTTCGGTGATTACTTCAGGTATCGGCAGGTAGCTATTTAAGACAATTGCCAAAATAAAAAGAAATATAAAGTAGGGGATTTTAATTCCTTTTCCTTTCCCTTTAAACAAGAAAACCGAAACAAATGCCAATGGGATGATCCACAAGGCACGGGCGAGTTTTACCGTTGTGGCTATTTTCAAAGCTTCGTCGCCAAAAGTAAGAGCAGCCCCCACTACAGAACTGGTATCGTGAATGGCGATTGCTGCCCACAATCCAAATTCTTCCTGCGTCAACTCTAGCCACGTACCGAGAGGAGGAAAGACCAATAACGCCACGGAATTGAGTAAAAAAACAACCCCTAACGCAATAGAGATATCTTTTTTAGAAGCATTGATGATTGGCGACACCGCTGCAATGGCACTTCCGCCACAAATAGCCGTTCCAGAACTGATCAGGTGACTGCTTTTTCGGTTCATTTTCAGTAACCTTCCGATAAAATATCCCAAAACAAGCGTAGCGAAAATGGAAGCAACGGTTAGCGCAAAGCCCGTTTTTCCCGCATCGAGGGTTTCTAAAAGATTCATTCCGAATCCGAGTCCGACTACAGCCACTTTAAGAAGCCAGCTTACCGCTTTGCCGCTGAGGTTGAGAAAGGGATGGCCAAAAAAGTAGGTAAACAAAAACCCGCCCACTAAGGCAATTGGGCTCGTGATAAAACCCAATATACAGACCGCCATTGCGATGAGGAATAATACCTTAATCCAAGTTTTTTTATTGTTTGTTTCTTGCGACATACTCGTGGTTTCTTGTCAACAGGCAAATATCAAAAATTCTAAATAGATAGGAGTGTTAATTGAGTAAACGTATTATAAGGCGTCATTCTGGGCGTCCTTTTTCTGAAAGGCATCTTTATCTTTAAAATCTACCGTAGTATGCGGGTAAGGAATGTCGATGCCTTCTCTGTCAAATCGTTTTTTGACGCTTTCCAAAACAGCATAACGCAAAGCTGTTGCCTGCGATCTATCTTTTGCCCACGCCGAAGCGCGTAATCTTATAGAAGAGTCGTCCAAAGAGGTAAGGACGACGACTACGATTGGAACGCCATTCAGCACATCCACAGCCGAGCGATTATCTAAGATGAAAGGGTGGTTTTCGCATTCTTCACGAATGATCTGCTTCGCGAGGTCGATATCACTCTCGTATGAAATATCAAAATTGATCCGTTCCCGAATTTTCGGATCTGTGAGGTGAAAGTTGGTGATCTTTTCTTTGTTGATTACTGCATTTGGAATGACAATCATCATGTTTTCTGGATTCCGCAATACCGTATGGCGCAGTGTAATATCTGCAACCCTTCCCGTAGAGCCGTCGGACAACCTGATGAAGTCGCCAATTTTAAATGGTTTAAACGCAATAATAAAAACACCGCCCACTAAGTTTGCCAGCGCTTCTTGCGAGGCAACTCCGGCAATCAGCGCTATAATTCCAGCACCTCCCAATGCCGTTTGAGCGATTCCTTTGAGCGAAGGAATAGCCAGGAGAATAAACAGCAGGCCAATGGTATAAACGGCGGTAATGACAATATATCTTGCAAACTTCATAGCCGTAGGGTCTTCACCCATCTCAATTTTTCGCTCCACACTTTTCTTAAAACCAATGTTAATCGTAGAAGCGAAAATAACGACGAGGATTGCCAAAAATCCTATATACGTTGTGAGTTTGAAATTGCTTTCAAAGCTTTCATAAGAGCCGCCAAACGAGAAAAAACCAATGGCTAGAATACCCAGCACAAGCCATACGGTATTGATGATGCGTTTGAGCATATTTATGGTTGAAGGCCGGATCCCTCGAAGCTTTTTTTCCTGTACTTTCAAAAACCACTTGTGAAGCATCGCCGTAATAAAGCGCAAGAAAAAGATGACAACGATGATTATAAGCGCATAAATCAACGAATCTTTGTGTGTGTTTAAAAATTCTAGCATAACAACGAATTAATTATTAAAATCTAAATACCGCATAAAAAAAGTCACAATAAATGAATGAATTTGGGGCTCCATGCAAAAATCCGACACAAGATACATAATCTGAAGGCTACCTTTTATAGGATTTTGAAGCCACTTCTTATTTTTTAGTTGATTTTTCTGACGATAGGTGGTTAGTTCGTGATTGTGAGTGTGTAACAGTGAGAAATGCTTGACAATCTAGTTAATTTATTGTATTTTTAGAGGGCGTGTTTTTCTCATCTACAATAAAAACTATCGCAAATGTAAAAACAATATTAAATCTTCAGAGCTATGGAACTAACAAATGAACACTTGGGAAAGAAAACTACGAAATTGTTTGGCAGAGCTCATAGAATTAATGCTTTGCAAGAATTGGAGTACAGACAGCAAAAACTTGGGAAGCTAAAGCGTATTGTGAGAAAAAATCCAATTAAAAGCTTTATTGAGATGAAATTCAAAAACAAGAAATAAGCTTTTAGCGTGCATCACAATAAAAATACTATGTTTTTCTTGGTCTCGAATTTATTTTTGATTATTCTCTAAGAAAGTACACCACAAAAGAATTTTAGCATGAGTAGGGGATTTGTAAAGGAAGGAGACCAGGAAGAAGCTCCCATTATTCCACCAAGAGCAGCGTTGCCAGCAGGGGTTATCAATTATGTGACACCCCATGGGATGGATATGCTTCTTTCCGAAAGAGAGTCGCTTGAAAAAGAAAGAGATGCGATCGATACAGACGATGAAGATGAACATCGCAGAGAGACGGCTGTTGTAAACGAAAAACTCAATTTGCTTCAAGAACGCATCAACTCTGCAAGAGTATTAGATCCTTCAGAACAACCCGAGGACGAAGTGCGCTTTGGCGCTGAGGTTTCCTATCAAATAGGCACCGATAAAAAAGTGCATACAATTCAGATTGTCGGTGTGGATGAAGCCGATGTCCAAGCTAAAAAGATTGCCTTTGTCGCGCCAATTTCCCGTGCACTCACCGGGAAAAAAATTGGTGAAGTCGCGGATTTTAAATTGGGCAATGAGATTAGAAAGTTAAAAGTAGTTGACATTCAATATTAATATGAACTGTATTTCGCAGTTTTTTTACTTTTCTTACTCAATTCGAGTGAAATCCAAATCCTGATAATTGTAGCTAAAATCGGTCAGCGGAGAAATCGGACTCATTTTAAAACCTACTGCCTTGCCTTCCACATCGAGGGTGAAATTGACATACGCATCGGCTTTTAAAGTGCGGTCGTCCCAGCGGACTACAAACGTGGTTCCTTTGTAATAGGTCATCTTCCCTACTAAATCCAATGCTTTTTCAGCTTTGAAATAAAGACCGTCTTTTTGTTCGGTAAGTGTGACTTTCCCAAACCACGGGTCTTTATAGTCACCTGAGTAATTGGTTAAATCGACTTTAGACTTTTTATCCTTCAGTTGCTTCTCGATGTCTTTTTCTACCTGAGCCAGAATACTGTCTGCTCTTTTTTCGGCTGCCAATCGACGGTCGTTGTATTCTTTTATTCTGTCCTGGCCTTTTATCCCAAAATAACCATCTTTTATAGTATTTGTAATCGATCGAAACGCAGGACCCGACTGCTGATTGGTCAAAACGATAATGCCCAAATCCATTTCTGGCAACAAGGTAATTTGGCTCACAATGCCCAAAAGCCCCCCGGTATGCGTCACTTGAAACTCTCCATGAACATCACTTAAAAAGAAACCCAATCCATACGCTGTGAAGTGTGTGTTGTATGGGCCTTTTCTACCGCGCACCAACGTTTGCGGTGTCCATAGTTCGCGAAGTGATTGTTGACTGATAATACTGTCTTGTTTCTGAGGGCCGTATTTTCCTTCATCCAAAAGCACCTGGACCCACGTGGTCATATCGTTTATAGACGCATAAATTCCTGCTGCTGGCGTTGCTATTTGGGTAAAAGTATATGGCGTAATTTCTAATTTTCCGTCCACAGGCGCATGACCGTCGATACGGTTTTTATCAGCTTCAATTTCAGCCAACGAAAGTTTGGATCGCGTCATGTTCAAAGGCTCGAAGAAATGGTCGGTGATGTAGCTGTCGTAGTCTTTATTGGAAACGCGCGCTACAATTTCGCCTGCAACAATATACAAGAGGTTGTCGTAGTCGTATTTTGATCTAAAAGACGAAACCGGTTTCAAATACCTCAGGTTGTGGATCATTTCTTCCATCGTTGTGGTATTCGATGCTGGAAAAACCATTAAATCTCCAGCGCCGAGGCCCAGCCCGCTTCGGTGTGTCAATAAATCGCGCACGGTAAACTCACGGGTCACATACGCATCATAGAGCTTAAATTCCGGAATGATGTCGGAAACGGGCGTATCCCAAGTAAGCTTTCCTTGATCCACCAATTGGCCAAGCGCCGCCGCTGTAACCGCTTTGGTGTTGGATGCCACGCCAAAAAGTGTGTTTTCATCAACCGGTTCGTTGGTTTTAAGTGAGCGTACCCCATAGGTGTTTTTATGATAGATTTCACCGTCTTTCAATACCGCTACAGCCATCCCGGGAACATCAAAGGTTTCCATTGTTTTCTGAACCAAACTGTCGATTTGTTTGTTGGTGAGCTCTTGAGAAAAAAGAGAAGCAGTACATAAGAAAGAAAAAATAAATGCGAAGGTAGAAAAGAATCTCATTGTGGTATTTTTTGAAATGTGGATAAAGGTATTAAATTTTCTAAGGATTCTTTTCATGAAAAGTAAACTTGAACCTTAGAAAAATAATTTATAGAAACTTCGTCAAGATGCATCAATCTATATGGTTTTAACTATTTTTAAAGCCAAAGAAAGTTAAAATGTATGTTTGAATTAGCGAGTCTAGTAATTTTCGGGGTTTTGGCACAATGGGTTGCCAATCGATTTAAGATTCCTGCAATTTTACCGCTAATACTTATCGGTCTGGCGGTGGGACCCTTCTCTACGCTAATTACTGCCGATGGCCAAAAATTGGTCGAACCCATGTGGACGGGCAAAAACGGATTGTTTCCTGGCGAAAATTTATTTTATTTTGTCTCCTTAGCAGTGAGTGTAATTTTATTCGAAGGCGGCATGACCTTGCGCCGTGCTGAGGTTTTAAACGTAGGACCAATCGTAATTAAGTTGGTCACCTTGGGCGTTGGTGTTTCTTTTATTGGTGCCGGAACGGCTGCGCATTATATTTTCGGATTGGATTGGGATGTGTCTTTTCTTTTCGCTTCCCTTGTGGTTATCACAGGACCAACCGTCATCGGGCCCATCCTACGACATTTGCCACTCAAGAAAGATCTTTCGGCAGTCTTGCGTTGGGAGGGAATTATAATCGATCCCATAGGGGCGGTGTTGGCCATTTTAGTCTATAATTTTATCAATTCTGGAAAAGGCCTCAGTTTTACCTATGATGCCTTATTTGGCCTTGGAAAAATCCTATTGGTAGGATTGACGTTAGGATTTATCTTCGCACGCGGCTTGGTGTTTTTTTTCGCAAAAATTTCATTCCAAAGTTCTTAATGAATGTCGCCACGTTGGCATTGGTGTTGGCCGTGTTTACGCTTGCCGATTATTTAGCACACGAAAGTGGGCTTGTGGCTGTGGTGGTTATGGGCATGACGGTTGGCAATATGGATTTGCCGAATTATAAGGAAATACTCGACTTCAAGGAATCTTTGAGTGTTTTATTGGTTTCTATCCTCTTTATTCTTTTGGCGGCAAATATCAACATCGATGATTTGTTGTTGGTGTATAATTGGCAGGCTCTGACACTTTTCTTATTGATAGTTTTCGTGATTAGACCTGCAGGCGTATTCTTAAGCAGTGTGAACTCAACACTCAACGTGCGAGAGAAATTGTTTATCAGTTGGATTGGTCCAAGAGGTATTGTAGCCGCTGGAGTCTCGTCTTTGTTGGGAATAAAGTTGGTAAATAACGGGGTGGCGGGTGCCGAATATATTACGCCCTTGGTGTTTTTCATAGTGTTGGGAACGGTGTTGCTCAACGGAATTACGGCCCGACCCATGGCAAAATTGCTCGGAGTGTTTCTTCAAAAACCACAAGGAATCCTTATCGTCGGCGCTTCAAAAGTGTCGCGTTTGATTGCATCCTATTTAAAAGAAAACGATTGCCACGTGGCGTTGATCGATATCAATAAAAGTAATATTAGGCTGGCAGAAGAGCAAGGTCTCGAAGCTCATGTGGCCAATATTTATGACGATGTGGAAGATTTATTCTATGAATTACCGTTAGCAGATATGGGGTACGTCATGGCGTTGACGGGAAACGCCGAAATCAATAAAACGGCTGTGGAGAAGTTTCAAAAACCTTTTGGAGAACAAGGAACCTTCCGATTGGTTACTCCAGAAGAAAGCATGGATCCGGAAATTAAACCAAGAGAAGGCTTGTTTTCGCATACGGACGACTACAGCAAATTGGCGGCAGTAGAACGAAAATATCCGCAGATTAATGAAGTCGATATCAGATCGCAGCAGCACTACGCTGGAATGATAGAAATAAGCAAAACAAATCCTGACATCATTCCGTTGTTTATCAAGAATCAGGATGGCGATCTGCAGATTATCCCGTCAGATAGTCAAGAACTTGTCATTGAGGAAAAAGGATATAAGTTGGTCTATCTAGGGCAAAACCCAGAAGATGAAAAAACTAAGGACAAGAAAAGTCTAGAATAATTGGGGGTATATTATAAACGGTTTTTTTGAAGCTATTAGCCTATGTAATCAGGCGCGATCATCCTTATTTTATCGCTCTAATTTCAACGTCCAGCGCACGAGATCATATTAAGAAAAGATGGCGTAGGAGTCTAGTGTTTTTTTAAAATAAAGTGAGGAAAAGCAGTTGAATATGTGAATTGTTTAATAAAAACCGTGGCTTTAGCATTTCAATAAGAGTTTTTGCGCTGCGGATAGTGTAATTTCACACTTTTAAAATCTTATTTATTCTATTTATGAAACGAATTTTATTCTTATTGATAGCCGCACCGATGATTTTTATGGGATGTGGTACCACAAATTCAAAGACAAGCGACATGAAAGACACTTTGAATAATAGCCTGACAAGCGTTTTCTGGGTATTGGAAACATTAGAAGGAGAGACCATTGTTCACCCTGACGATCCTAGAGAAATCGGGTTCCGTTTAGAAGAAGGGAATGTATCTGGTTTTGCCGGTTGCAACAACTTTATGGGAAGCTACGCGATGACGGAAGGAAATAAAATTGAGTTCTCGTCTATGGCTTCCACAAAGATGGCTTGTTTTACAACTACTTTCGACGAGCAAATATTCATCCGTGCTTTCGACAAAATCGATGCATACTCGTTTAACAATGACAAATTAGAACTTCTTTCAAACGGTAAGGTAGTAGCCACATTTAATCAATCTGAAAAAGAGTTGGCTCCAGTAGTTGAAAAATATTGGAAACTGAAAACTTTAGAAGGGAAGGAAGTGGAATTTGCATCCGATCAAGACCAGGAAGTTCATTTTATCTTGAAAGATCATAACAAAACCGTTGTGGGCTATGCAGGCTGCAACTCATTTTCCGGCAACTATCACCTATCGGACGACAACACCATCGAGGTTTCTAAACTCAGAAGCACGCTACGAGTTTGCCCGGATGCGTCATTTAATGAAGATGCATTTTTGAAGCTCTTTTCCGCACCCACAACCTACCAAGTTGATGGCGATGCCTTAACACTCTATAAAGATCAAAAGGCGGTGGCAACGTTTGAAGCGATCTACTTTGATTAATCATTTTGATATCATAGCGAATCGGTAATTAGAACGCGTTTGATTGTCGTTTGAAGTTGATGATTTCGTCGAATTAAAAAACATAGGTTTTTGAGATTGTTTCGTACAATTTCAAAAGCCTTTTTTAGTGCTTACCCACAAGTTCGTTATTCTGGATAGACAATCATTTTGCTGTTTTTGGTGAAGTGTTTTTCTAGTTTAGAAGGCAGCCCATCCAATTGTCCGAAATGCGAGATATAACCTCTTCGCGCCGAAATCATCACAATAAAGTCTTCGTCGGTTATATGTCTTGAAAGGATGAGGAAGTCGTCCCAATCCTTAAATTCGTAGAAATCTAATGTCAAGCTTATCTTGTTGGATTTTGCAAATTCCAAGACAGCCTTATGGGTTTCTGCCGTGCTATTCAAGTTTATCGGAATGGAAAGTTCTTCGGAGAGTTTCGCAAGTTTATTCACCCAGATGTCAAAACCATCTTCATATTCTGCACTGTTTGGTGCAATGACCATCAACCTTTTGTGGTTGGCAAGGGGCATTTTAAAATCGGCGAAAAATAGGGTTTTGTTGGTATTTTCAAGAATGCTTCCCATTTTATCCCCTAAAAGCTTATCGAAAAAACCGGTTTTTTGTGGCCATCCCAATAAGATAATGTCGGCCATAATCTCCCGTGCACTTCTTGAAATTCCACTCGCTGGATTGTAGTCTATCGTGGCTTTAACTTTAGCGTGCGTGTCTGAAGCCGTTGTTTCGCTGATAAACTTTTCCATCTCCTGCTTGGCTTTGATGATTTTCTTTTCTGCCGCATCTGTATTGGGTACTACCGTTAGGATGGTCAACGGGTTTTTTGACTTAGAGTTTTTTATCAGCACCGCAAATTCTAGCATCTTATCGATGTTGACCAAGTTGGCGATCGGAATGAGAATTTGCTCAGACTTCACTGCTTTTAAAAGTTCAGTGTCGTCGGCATCCTCCATTTCCCGGACCACCATTTTACCCGCTTTTTCTGTCGCGAAAGAAGCGACGATGCTTGTGAAAAGGATAAGGACAACAGTACCGTTCAAAATATTGTCGTCGACAATGCCGGCATTATACCCCACCAAAATTACAGCCAAGGTAGCCGCTGCGTGTCCGCCACTCAATCCAAATATCAATAGGCGCTCGCCTTTGGAGTAGCGAAAAGTCAGTTGGGTGAGCCAAGCGGCAATATATTTTCCAATTATGGCAACTACCGAAAGTGTTCCTGCAATAATCAATGCCATGGGACCACTCATAATAACACTCACATCGACAATCATTCCAACACTGATAAGGAAGAAGGGAATGAAAATAGAATTTCCAATAAATTCAATACGGTTCATCAGGGCCGACGAACTCGGGATGAGTTTGTTGAGCGCAAGACCCGCAGCAAATGCTCCGATAATCGACTCCAATCCGGCTATTTCAGCTAAAAAGGCAGAAAAACATACTACAGAAAGCACAAAGATGTAGTGCGAGTGTTTCTCGCTTTCTAATTTTCGAAAAAACCATTTGGCCACGCGTGGAATTAATGCAAACATAAACGCGGAGAAGAGCACTAACGAAATGCCCAGACGGATCCAGAACTCTTGGGTTAAACCATCGCCTTCGTGAGATCCGAGAATAACGGCTAAAATAATCAGTACGGCCGTATCCGTAAGAATGGTTCCACCAACGGTAACGGCAACAGCTTCGTCTTTAGAAATGCCTAATTTACTGACAATAGGATAGGTCAATAACGTATGGGTGGCAAACATGCTGGCGGTTAGGAAACTGGCATTGAAGCTTAAATCGAGCAGGTAGTAGCACACTGGAAATCCAGTTGCCAACGGGATGGCAAAGGTGTAGAAACCAAAAACCAGACTTTTATTTCGGGTAACTTTAAACTGATTGAGATCGAGTTCCAATCCAGCGATAAACATAATATAAAGCAGGCCGATGGTTGAAAAAACATCGACAAACAAACTCTCGCCAAGGATGTTCAGTCCATAAGGTCCGATGACGATTCCGGAAATAATGAGGCCGATAATTCCAGGAATCCGTATGCGTTGTAACAACAAAGGAGCAATTAGGATAATCGCCAGAATGAGTGAGAATATCAAAATAGGATCCTCAAGGGGTAGTTGGAAGGAGTGTGTTAGCTGGTCGATAATTACATCCATAAAGTAGAGATAAGGAAAGGCATTAATGTTTTGTTTTTCATAGTGCTTATGACTTACCCTGGTTTCTAGAACCAATTAAAGTCCCTTGATTGGAACCAAAAATAAACTTTTGAAACCTTATAATAAACGTGTTTTTAAATGATGATTTAGCGTGTTTTCAGAAACGTCTTATTTTTTATTGAAAACCACTTGCTATAAAAGCGTTTTGCAATGATTTGTGGCAAGGTTTCTACATGATGATCAACCAATTTATAACACAGCAAAATGCTAAAATAAAAAATTTATTTCTGAGGGAGGTAATTTGTGTTGCAAGATTAAAATAAAACTGAGTTTTTAACGAAACAAATAGTGTTCGGAAAAGAGAATCAAAGGAAATCATCTGCGGAATAATGGCCTGTATTGTGATCATAAACCCCGCTGCATATACGGCTGTTTGAAGTGATTTAAGTTCTTACTTAAGTCTGACTCCAAGCACAAACTTTTTAAACCCACTTTACTACACCTCTAATTTGCAAAACCCACCCAAGTTGCTTAAACTTGTTGTTAACTTTAATTTAACAAATTGAGTTAAGTATTTCAGATTTATTAAAATTATTGTTGAAATAATAATATTTAAGATTGTATCTTAATAATATCTGCCGAAATGATGCGCCGCCACTCGCCCTAGAACGATGCCTTCAACAACCCGATGTATTTTATTGATCCGGATGGGATGGCGCCGTTAGCGGGGATGCAGACTGGGGCTGTGGAGCATACAGGTGGTTTTGAAGTCACCAATAAAGATGGTTCGAATGCAGGGCATTTCTCAAATGTCAATGATGCTTTTGCGGCGGCAGCCGAGATTAGTGCTAATGCTAATATAAGTTCAAATAATTCTCAAAAATACTCCGCTCCCGCGCGATTGCATCGCGTGGTCTCCCAGACTTTAATTGAGTAACAGTACTTACTTTTCTTATCTCGGTAACATTTAATAACCTTTGTTTTCCTGATATTAAGAAATAACAATATCTTTAGAATATGAGTCGCAATTATAAACCTGCCTGTCGGCAGACAGGTTCCATAATCCCGAAGGTCTTTATTTTGTAAGCTTTGCAGTTGTGGAATAGCTTGATGTTTTCACCCGCAATGAGTACAAGGATATTTTATTGCAAAGCCTTTCGTATTGCCAAAAAGAAAAGGGAATGGAAATAATTGCTTGGTGTATAATGACCAACCATGTCCATCTAATTTTTCGAAGTGTAAAAGGTCAGCATCCCGCATTATTACTTGGAGTTTTTTAAAAGATTTACAAGTAAAGCGGTGGTAAAAGCCATTCAACAAAATCCACGAGAGAGCCGAAAGGAATTTCTGTTGGAACAATTCAAAAAAGCTGCTGCAAAATCATCTAATGTGAAAGCGTATCAGTTTTGGAGACACGATAACAGACCCATAGAGTTATGGAGCAACAAGGTTATTTGGGAGAAGATCAGTTATGTTCACAATAATCCCGTAGAGGCTGGTTTGGTTTATAGGGCGTAAGATTATGTTTATAGCAGCGCTGCGGATTATGCAGATGAAAAAGGATTGTTGGATAATATTGTTGTGTTTCGGTATTATGGTTGAATTGGGCAAGGAACGCGATGCTTCCGATAAGTATCGGAACGCGCACCAGCGGGGGGACGAGCCTGTATGCCGTGGCAGATCCTTTTACATACCTTATGGCCTCAAAGTAATTTGGGAAAATCAATCTTATAGTCACAAAAAATCCTGAAAGGCTGGTCTGGTTTACAGTGTTCAAGATTATGCCGATGGGAATAGACTTTTAGATGACTTGTGGTGTTTCGGTATTATGGCGGAATTTAAGACAGATATTAAGAGGTACGCGAAGCTTCCGATAATCATTGGAACGCGTACCAGCAGGGGGCTGACAAGTTGTGGTTTTTATATAATGTCATGACCTGCGTCTCCAATGGTGGGGATGAAGTGAAGTGTGAAATACGGCCGCAATTACAACCAGATTTGAATCCTTCTCAACTGTAAAATGAATCATAAAAGGAAACACATTCAGCACAGCACAACGAGTATTATTATATCGGACAGCTATCGCTTCTGGATTTTTCACAATATATAAAACTTTGGTGCGGACCTCTTGAACAAATCGTTTGCCCAGTCCTTTTTGCTTATTGTTGTACCAAAGAGCAGCCTTTCTTATATCTTCTTCTGCAAGTGGAAGGACAATAGCTTTATACACCTATAATTCCTTTTCTATATTGTCCATGGCAGTATCAAAATCCAAAAATTGATCTGGATTGTTTTTGTATTCATCTAAGCGTCCACGAACTTCTTTGCGTTGCCAATCAGGAATATTCATTTCTTCAATATCCTTAAACTTGCTTTTAAGCTTATTCCATTCCGAAATCGGAATAAAGACTCCTGTGGTCTTGCCTTTATTATCTGATATATATTGGATGTTCATCTTTTAAATATTTGATTTTTAAAAAAGATTGAATTCCTTATCAAGAAACCAACCTGTTGAGCATTGAAGCTAATAATATGCCAATCAAAGATAGGGAAATTTTATAAGGACTTCAATGGTAGAAAATTAGATACCTCTGCTTTTGATTCCTCCGCTTGTGCACAAAATGAAATTCGACGGAGACAATCCTTTCACATGTCGCGTGTACTTTAGCTGCTTAAATCTGACGTCGAGTCCAAACGCGTTAAACGCACAATACGTTATGCCAAGTATCCCAAAACCTATCTTGAACTTATTGGCGAAATGCGGATGAAATTCATCAACCAAAAAGCTGGTTTAGAACCGCAAGCGACTTTGGTTTTTTGTAGCCTTGTACGTGTAGTTGATAATAGGTCAGAAGCAGATCGACCAGGTTGGCACGCGCTGGTTTTGAGAGCGAAATCGTTTTTAAATTGTCTGGGGTCTTGTCAAAGAAAATCCTGAAATGATCGATGGTTTCACCTTCTAAGCAGTAATGGTCGGTTTTCTGATGTTGAAACCTTCCTTCCAAAACATTGAAATAGGGTAAAGAGCTGTTGGATGCATCGGGATAAAAACCCAAGTATAAACTCAGCTGCAACATAAAATAAATATGGAAATTCGCCACATCGTCGTTCTCATCCAACCAGATTAAAGACTGCGTTATAAAATGATAGAGTTGGGGGTTGGCTTCTTCTTCGCGGATACAGTTTTTAAGAATTTCGGATAAAAACATCACAAGACTGGTTTTAACAATATCCGTATGAAGGGTTTTGTACGGAAATAGAATTTTGGCGTCGCGAATGTAGTCTAACGTGCCTTTATGCTTGTGATTTGCAACGAGTTCGAGCTGGGATAAAGGTTGGAAATAAGAAGGTTTTAAAGGAGACCGTCTGGACTTTAAAATATTTCGAAGCAAATAGGATTTTACACCATCGGTTTCCGTAAAACATGTGACTATCAAATCGGCTTCTGCATATTTGATAGCAGAAAACACGATGGCCTTAGTCTTTACAATCATTATCTAATAATCATTACTTTGGCGATTTTTGTCTCGCTACTATCGTCTGTGGTTACCATAATTAAATAGACCCCCGAGCGCACTCTATATTTCCCAAAAGCGGTAGTATCCCATTGCACACTTCCCCCTTGCGACACGGTTTCGAATACGAGGTTTCCTGTAATATCGGTGATTTTTACGTTGGCTTGTGCTGTGAGTCCGTCGATCGTAACATTGCCCGAAAAATGTGGTCTTACAGGGTTTGGAAAGGCGCGCAGTAAATCTAAATTATCCTTTGGGGCCGTAGCATTTCCTTGATAAGCAACAAGGCCCTGCGTGGTTGCGAAATACACAACCCCGCTTTCGGGATCTATAGCAATGTCTTGCACATTGTTGGTGGGCAGTGGCGAATTGTCTTTCGTGAATCGCAATAAGGTTTCTTGTCCGTTAGAAGATAAATAGAAGACACCAGAGCTCGCCGTAGAAATCCATTTGTTGTTAGAGCCATCGACTTCAATGGCTGTGATAGATTGTTGGAAGAGCAATTCTTGGGGGACATCATTTTCTATGATGATAATGGGTTGCGAGTCGGGTACGCCCGGTTGGAAAAAACTTCCCGGACTGTTCATAATCCGCAATCCACGTAGGGTTCCAATCCACAATCGATTTTGAGTGTCTATGGCCAATGCGCGAACGTTTGCCGACGGCAGATTCCCGCTTCCAGCATTTTCTCCAATCTTGTTAAAGGCTTGGTTTTCCGGATTATACCCGACAACACCGCTGTAATATCCGCCAAAGAACACATAGCCTTCGCGACTGATGGTGAGTTTGGTCAGTGCAATTTCTCGACCGATGTCGACATTATTCGACAGGTCGATTTTTCGAAACTGTCCTTCTGGGCTAAGCTTGATCAAGCCTCGATCTGTCCTACTTTGTACAACCCAAAGATTTCCTTGGCGATCAAATTCAGATCCGTAAAGTCTAATCCCCGCATCGCCCTCCTTTGTAAGGGGGCTGTTGGTTTCGTCGTAAAGCACTACGGGGTCGTCGCCTACTATTTTCAACAATCCTTTTTGAAAAGAACTCATATAAACCTCCTCGGGGTTTCGCGGATTTATTGTTGCTTTCATCAAATTTGTGGGTTCTCCGTTCACAGCATTTCTCAAATCCGGATAAGCGATATTATTCCAAATAGAATCTTTTAACCGGCTGACTCCATATTGCCTAAGGGGGAAGGGATTAAAATGGATGTCGGTTTCTCCAAAGACAACCCACAATTGGCCTGGTGTTGCATCCAAGGCAAACGGACGGTTTCGGATAGGACCATTGGGCAAGACTTGCTCGGCTTTTGTGGTGCCAAAAGGAACGAGTAAAAGTCCGTCTGAGTTGGTTCCTAAAAGGACGTTGTTGTCAAAAACGCTTCCGGAGAGCAGGTTTAAGTCATATCCTTGAACGTTATTTATAATGGCTGTTGGGATGAATCCTGGCGCGTAAACATTTGCCGATTCTGATGTTGTGATGGTCAATAGATCGTTGGAGCGTTTAAATCCTAATACGGTTTGCGAAAAAGTTTGCACTTGGGTTGTATTTCCGCTCGAATCTACACGCAAGATGGTATTGTTGGTATTGGCGGCATACAATTCATCGCCCAGTTTTTCCATTGCTCGGAATCCGCCGTTTACAATGGTGGTCCAGTTTTGATAATCGATCAAGTTGCCGTCTTCAATATTCCCTCTGCGGATACCATTTTGAGTGCTCGCCGCATAGATGTAAGGGCCGATAATCGTGGTTTGCTTGATGTCTATTTGTCTGCCAAAATCGCCGATATAATAGGTGTCTCCAAATTCTAAACGATTTAAATTATATACCGAAATGCCATATTTGGTCGCAATGTATAGTTTGCCTTCGTGTTCAGAAAAACTATTGATACGCTTTCGATCTGGAGGAATGGTCTGTTTATCGAGAATGTCAACAACCTTCAAAACACGGTTCTCTTCGATATCGACAACATCAATCATCCCGTTTTCATACCCAATAATCAAGACGTCAAAATTCTGACTGTAGTGGGCCGTGGTTATAAAATCGCCAGTAAGTCCTTGCACTGTCGATAGGGTTTGGGTTTCTCGGGTGTACGGATCGTAAATAAATACGGCATTTTCGGCGGCGACATATATTTTGTCAGTGCTGGTAGAAATGTCTTTTACGGAAACATAAGAAAAATGACCAACCCATCGATCTTCATAATTCTGAGTCCATGTTACGGAGGTGATCAATAGAAAAATTGCTGTCCAAAGCCTCATAGAAACTATTTTAGTATTCAACTTGCTAAACTACTGTTTTATTGTGAATCTGAATTAGAATTCCATCGAGAATTGACCAATGGAAATGCTTATAAGATGTACAGGGGTGAGGTGATATTCTGTAGAATATTAACTATAATAATTCATTTTTTGAAAAATGACCTGGAAAGCAATCCTTTTATCGTGGGCTGTAGCGCTTGCTTTAGCGACGCAGATTAAAATCTATCGCAAGTAAATCTCGAATAATAGGTTGTTTTTTGCTTATTTTAGCTTTTTGAAATTGATAGAATAATAAACAGCCGTCACGCTTAGAAAACCTACGGGATATTCGGTTAAAGGAAAATGAGATATTCATTTTAATAAATACACCAGGGCTGCTTTTAATATATTTGTGTAGTTTTAATCAAATTTATCCGATTAAATGAAAATCAAACTATTCCTTTTAACTTTTTTCTTGTTGTTTTTTGTCAAACAACAGTCTATCGGACAGGCTTATTATGAAATAGGCGTTTATGCCGGCCCAGTAGCACTTTTCTCTGATTATGGCGAGCGATACGATTTCGACACAAATATTGGGAATATTGGTTTTGCCATTGGTGCGAGCCATTATTTTGATTTTTCTTACGGACGGAACAAGTACTTCAACAAACATTTTATGGTTCGAAACGAGGTGGCGTTTCACCGAACAACCTTAAAACATTATGGCCGGTGGGTGCGCCCAGAGAAAACTTCTCGAATGGCCAACCAGCTTCGAGCCATGAAGGGCTCTACTTCAGTATTTGAATTTGGATCGCATTTAGAGTTTTTCCCGATGGATATTTTAGATTACAATAGAGGTCGGAATAAGTTAATGCCCTTTTTTACTGCTGGTTTCAATGGTGCCCTTTTCTTTCCAAAAGCGAGTTCCGATTTAGGAAAATTAAACTCGGAAGAGGCTACACCCCTTAAGTACATGTATTCGTTTAAGAATGATCCTGGTTTTGCGCTTGCTTTTGTCGGTGGTTTTGGGGTCCGTTATAAACTCACCCAAATGAGCGATTTTGTGCTATACAGCCGTTGGACTATTTATTTTAGCGATTGGGTAGATGGCCTGAATCCCGATATCGAACATAATCGAGCGGTGGACGTTCCTGAAAACAAATACTACGACTGGCTTTATTGGCTTTCGGTTGGATATGTTTTCTACTTGGATTGAAAATTCGTGTAAAATGATCCATAAAAATTCCGTGAGCCGTGCTTGCGGTTTTTTTATTTTTCAATATAAGCCAGCCGTTATCCGATGGCTTGATGCAAATCGGCAAGCAAATCGTCTATATCTTCAATCCCCACACTCAATCGGATGAGGGAATCCACAATACCGGTTTTTTCTCGTGCTTCTTTCGGAATGCTGGCGTGCGTCATACTCACAGGATGCCCCGCAAGACTTTCCACGCCACCGAGACTTTCACCCAAGGTAAATAGTTTGAGGTTTTTTATAATGCGAAGGGCTTCGTCGAAACTATCGGTTTTTGGAACAAAGGAAATCATACCGCCAAAATCCATCATCTGATTTTGAGCAATGGTGTGATTTGGATGCTCTTTGAGTCCAGGCCAAAACACACGGTCCACTTTCGAGTGATTGTTTAAAAACTCGGCAATGGCTCTTGCATTTTCGCAATGGCGCTGCATGCGCACGTGAAGTGTCTTCAAACCACGCAACACTAAAAAGCTATCCTGTGGCCCACAAATGGCACCGCTGGCATTCTGGATGAAATACAATCGCTTTGCCAATGCTTCATCGTTCACGATAATAGCGCCCATTACCACATCGCTGTGGCCGCCGAGATATTTTGTGGCGCTGTGCAAGACAATGTCTGCACCCAAATCTAATGGTTGTTGCAGGTAGGGCGTCGCAAACGTATTGTCCACCCCTAAAAGTAAGTTGTGCTTTTTAGCGAGATTCGCAACAGCTGCAATGTCGATGATGTTCATCATCGGATTGGTGGGCGTTTCTATCCATATTAACTTTGTGTTGGGATTGATGTAATCTTCGATATTACCTACATTTTCCATCCCGATGAAATGAAATTTGATTCCGAACTGTTGAAATATTTGCGTAAATAGCCGATACGTGCCTCCGTAGAGATCGCTTGTCGCAATAACTTCATCACCGGTTTTTAGAAGCTTTAATACGGTGTCGGTTGCTGCTACACCACTTCCGAAAGCAAGACCGTATCGACCGTTTTCAATGCTGGCGAAAGCTTTTTCAAGAGCCGTGCGCGTCGGGTTGCCGCTACGAGAATAACCAAATCCTTTGTGCTGGCCCGGGGTGGATTGCGAATATGTGGTGGTTTGATAAATAGGAGGAACGACAGCGCCATAAGCGGGATCGCCATTTTCTTGTCCGCCGTGAATTGTTTTCGTGTTAAATTTCATACTTCAATGAATTTTAGAAGTTCCTTATGAGGATATTTTTTCACTTAAAAAGATAACGAAAAATAAGGTCGAAGGTGCTAAACCACCTTTCCGTGCCATTAATACTATTTTCACATTTATTAGGGTATAAAGTCGTTACCTTTGTGATTATAAATGTACTGGTTCCTACGGAAATACAAGTGCGCAAAACCATAGTATCTATGAAGTGGAAATTTTACGGCCTTCTCTTGTTTGGGGTCTTGGTTATAGGTTGCAACCAAAATAAAAAAAATAACAATGACTCAGAGAATGTGATTCAGCAATTTGCCGATGACTACCGAATGGAGTTTTCATTTGCGAGTATAACGGAAAAAGATCTTGCCTTATGCGAGAAACAACGGTGTCCTGAAATTACCATCAACTATTTGCAAGCCAAAGGAGATCAGGTAAGCTATGACAATATCAACGAGGAAATTAAAAACTTTGTCATTGCGTCTTTACATACCAGTGAAAACGGAATCGCGCCAAAAACCATTAAAGATGCGGCCATTGCATTTTCGAATCGATTTCATGAGGATATCACCGAATTTCCCGACACAGCTGCAGAATATTCTGCCATAATCGATGTCAATGAAATCTACAATACTTCTCATTTGGTTTCACTCGAACTCACGCAATATCTCTATACTGGAGGTGCCCATGGCAATGGTTCTACGGTGTTTTTAAACATCAACCCAAGAAATGGCAAACGTCTGAACTTTAAAGATTTAATCAAAAACGAGCAGGAATTTTTGGCTTTTGCTGAAAAGAAATTTCGAGATGAGCATAACATCCCAGCCGATCAACCCATAAATAGTACTGGATTTTGGTTTGAGGATGAAAAATTCTTTTTGCCAGAAAGTGTCGGTTTTACAATCGATGACCTTATCTTTATTTACAACGATTACGAGATTAGCAGTTATGCTGAAAGTCCGGTCGAGTTGAGAATACCGCGCGAAGAAGCACAACGATTCCTAAAAATTCAATAACAGTTATCATTCAGAATACCTATGCAGAAAGTTTTTTATTTAACCACTTGCGATACATGCAAACGCGTGATGAAAGAAATTGATATTCCTTCAAATTTTGATATTATCGACATCAAAGCTTCAGGTATTTCTGAAGAGGATCTGGAAGATATGGTGAATTTAGCAGGCAGTTATGAAAGCCTTTTTAGCCGACGTGCCAGACTGTATCGCGAACGCGATTTAAAAAACAAAAATCTGAAAGAGGACGATATGAAAGATCTAATTTTAGAACATTACACGTTTTTAAAACGCCCAGTGATTATCGATGGTGAAGATATTTTTATAGGCAGCAGTGCCAAAACAGTGGCTTTGGCTAAGAAAACCATTCACGATAGCTGATGAACAAACGCATCATAGCTTTGTTGGCCGCAACGGCTACGGAAGTTATTTACGGTATCAACCATACCATAGCCAAAGAGTTGATGCCGCAAGTTATCGAACCGTATGGGTTTATCCTATTACGTGTTGGTGGTGCCGCAATTCTTTTTTGGACATTCGGATTATTTACTAAGATGGAGCGGATCGATAAACGCGATTGGCTGCGCATTTTTGGCTGTGCAAGTTTCGGAATGGTGCTCAATATGCTGCTGTTTTTTAAGGGGCTGAGTTTGTCAACACCCATAAACAGCTCGGTTTCTATGACCGTGGCGCCCGTTTTAATTCTATTGTTAACAGCGGTAATTCTACACGAACGAATTACGCTCCTAAAAACGGTTGGAATTGTTTTAGGTCTTTCAGGAGCTTTAGCCCTTATTCTGTTTCAAGAAAAAACACAAGTCAATGCGCCGAACATTCCTTTAGGAAATTTTCTTTTCGTTCTCAACGCATCGTCCTATGCGGTTTATTTTATTTTGGTAAAACCACTTCTCGCAAAATACAAGGCTTTCACCTTGCTGAAACTCTTTTTTCTAATCGCGTTTATAATCAATATTCCCATTGGATATTCGGAATTATCGCAAGTGGCGTGGACAAGCCTCGAACTTTCTGAAATAGGCGGTTTGTTGGTTGTGGTAGTGGCGACCACCTTTTTAACCTACTTGTTTAATATTTATGCCTTAAAACAACTGAGCCCGTCAACCGTTGGGGTATTCATCTACTTACAACCCGTTATCGCTACCGTATTTGCGGTAATGGTTGGAGCCGACACCTTAGATGCCCTTCGCATCGGCGCGGCAGGATTGATATTCCTTGGGGTGTTCTTATCTACGAGAAGACCTAGGAGCAGACCGATAAAGAATTGATATCGATGTTTTTTGGTTGCATGTTGTTCTTTCTAGTGTCTTCTTTGGTCAACACTTTAAAATCATCGGCTTTGTCGAATGACTTAAATACGGTGAGTAATTTCTCGGGCAAACCGGTTAATTTTCGTGTATTCATATCAATCCACGCGCCCATCATTTCGCAACGCGCAATATTTTCGCCCTTGCTATTGTAAATGTTATGTTCAAATTGGAAGAACATGCCATCTTCCGACAAGCCTTTTAATTGCAGCGAAACCGTAACCGGCTGGCCTGGAAGCACTTCTTTAAAGTAGTAAATGTGCTCGTAAAATGCCACAGGCCCGAGGTTGAACGCAACCAATTCTTTCGGACTTAACCCTTGCTCCAACATAAAGTTCATTCGGGTGTGACTCATGTAATCTATATAGGCGCTATTGCGTAAATGTCGGTTGGCATCGACGTCGCTCCAGCGAATCTCAAACTGCTTTGTATACATTGTATTGTGGAATATAATTTGGTGGCAAAACTAACTAATCAAAAGGGAAAAAGCTAAGCAAGAGATGGAATGTCAATACGATAACCGGCTTTGCAAAAATTATTTAAGTAAGAAATTTTTATAATCGTAGTTGTTTTGTTGAAATCCTGTTAAAATCCAAGGGTATATTCTCGAAACATTTATAGATTCTTCATATCTTAGGTCTTTCCGAATTATTTTAATTAATAAACTGGCGACTTCCGAAAAGCCATAACAGAGTAGGACAACTAAAAACCAATTTATAATTATGAAAAGAATAGCCATAGTATTAGTGATGACCTTTGGTATGTCCTTTGCCTTTGTTGGCTGTGGGAATTCCATGGAAAAAGATGCTGATAAATTAGCGAAACTGTATTGTAGTGGCGTCGATTTGATAGGTGAAGCCTTTGGCTCTATAGATGAAGATTTCAGTTTTGATGAAAAAGCCATAAAAGATTTAGAGAAGAAAGGTGAGGAATATGAAGCCGAGATTGAAAAAATCTTAGCGAAATATTCCGAAGAAGAAGGCGAAGAGCTTCAAAAAGAAGCGATGCGTAGAATGGAGAAATACTGCGATTAATTTTTAATCCAAAACTTGCTGCAATCCCCCCAGTAGATTCGAATCTATTGGGGGATTTTTGTTTGCTATGCATGTTCATTATCTATAGGGTTAAAGTCCCGAACGGGCTTATTTTGACTAGAACCGTTAGTTGAGGGCAAGGGTGTTTATCGTGAGATAAAATCCGAAAGAAGCCTAAAACAAAA